>Ga0126342_10018297_pt1 | contig 12024 bp, 9 predicted proteins | sample Cyp1metagenome_FD_92528 | JGI IMG/M metagenome (GOLD analysis project Ga0126342, IMG submission 92528) | Coral microbial communities from Lord Howe Island, Old Settlement Bay, Australia - Cyphastrea 1 metagenome | ecosystem: Host-associated > Invertebrates > Cnidaria > Coral ... | reverse complement strand
TCGCCAAACCCTCCCCTGCAGCTCCCAGGCGCCACTCAGGCCGCGGCAGACCTTTCCTGCAGCTCCAACAAGTCCCTGAGGCCCTGGCAGTGTCCTTTTAAGGAGGTTCAAGGCTGCCGTTTGTCAGCCCTCAAAACTCCCCAAGCCCTCCCCTGCAGCTCCCAGGCGCCACTCAGGCTGCGGCAGACCTTTCCTGCAGCTCCAACAAGTCCCTGAGGCCGTGGCAGTGTCCTTTAAGGAGGTTCAAGGCTGCCGTTTGCCAGCCTTCAAAACTCCTCAAACCCTCCCCTGCAGCTCCCAGGCGCCACTCAGGCCGCGGCAGACCTTTCCTGCAGCTCCAACAAGTTCCTGAGGGGGTCGGCGGCACCAGGGCGCTAGCCCATTCTATTAGGGTGGTTTATGGCATTGTTTTGACCACATTAAACACATTTACCAGAGGGTATCCCATGTTCCATATTCAATAGTTATTTTCCATATGTTTTCCCAATATTACCAGAGGGTAATATCTAATGGTCACTATATGGTTCCCAATGGTTTCCCCAAAGTCGATTCAGTGATGGATTTCGTTGAAAGATTGCATCACCGATGTGGTGGTGGCGAACTAGCCACGTTTTCTGTGGGTTGAAGGTTAGTTCACCCGGGTTTTGTGAAAGTGGCAGAAGTAGGCTTCCAACAAAAACCAGGAATATAGCCTACTTATACTGGTTGGTGGTATACCCACCCCTCTGAAAAATATGAAAGTCAAATGGGATTATTCTTCCCAATATATGGAAAAATGAAATTCATGTTCCAAACCACCAACCAGTTTTTAAGAGTTATAACCTACTTTATCACTTAGTAACTGGGGTGAACCAACCTACTTACTAAGCGGTATGAGCCACCGACACAGAGTGACACACATTCACCGCACTAAGAGCTGCGCCCAGCCATCTGCAGGGTACATCGCAGGCTCCTTCGAGAAGCCAGTGATCATTGGGGTCGATGATTACTTATCCCATGATATTCCATCTTATGGACCTATTCAGACCCAGAGTGGAGATAGTTGGTTCAATATCCCATTATCCCCGTTAATATCCTATTGAGCCACAGTACTGAATGTTAAATCACCAGTTTCATTGGATCTATTCAACCATCTGTGTATCCTTATCATAACCCTCGATGGTTTTGCAATGCATGCAATGCTGTTTTTGGCACCGCAATTTTAAGAAACACCCATGTGGTTGATAGCCATGGTTAGTTCACCCATTTATGTATATATATATATACACACTCTGTTTATTTAACATAGCTATGCAAAATGGCACATTTCTAGATGATTTATGATGATTTGCCCAATAGAAAATTTGACTTTCCATAGCTACGTTGAATCACTAGAGGGTTTATTAATACATAAAATACCAATGGTTTTGGGGCGCCCCCAAAATCAGAAGTACTTGGTGGCGGCATTCCAGTCAGTATGTGGGTAATAACATGTAATAGCCATGCTATAACCCAGGTCTATGAGGAATCCCCCCCTGCCAGTTCTAGATGATTCACCTCTGGTAAACTAGCAGTTTGCTATGGAATATGGCAATTTTTACTAGGTAAATCAACGAACTAAATGTGCAATTTTAAATAGCTATGCGACAAATTACCAAAGGGTAAATATAATAAAAGTAAATATGGTTTTGTCTGAAAACAGGGTACCCCAAGATCCAATGGTTTATCACCAATCATCGCATTGAGAACATTTGGTGTTACCCTCTGGTTTCTTCAACATAACTATTGAACATGGTCCACTTATAGTTGATTTACCTATGAAAGTTATGGTGATTTTCCATCGCTATGTTAAATTACCAGAGGGTACTCTTTGGCACTTTATCATAGCCATAAAAAGTTATCCATGTTCAATAAGTAAATCATCTATGAATGGGCCAGTTTCCAGTTCGCTATGTTAAATTACCAGAGGCTACACCCCATTTTAAGAACCCCCCCCATATGTCATGAAGAAAATTCACCACCTACACGGCGACAGAAAAAGCACCTTGTTGAACTCCCTGGGCGGGGGAGGATACATCGCATCAGGACCTTCGCCAAATGGAGTCAGTTGGTGGAGAGCGTTCAGTCGGGGTTCACATAACTCCAATAACTATGGTTTATCTATGGTTTATTATGGTTTATTATACTTATAACTATGGTTAATGGGGTATTATACTTATAACTATGGTTAACTCCAATGTCACTATGGTTTATCATACTGATAACTATAGTATTCATGGGGTTTATAAACCGACTAACAACTGGGGGGGCAAAAAATTGTAACTCCAACAACTTGGGTTTATGGTAGATATATCATGATATATCTATACTTCATGCGCGTTACAATGCAACATTTATGTTACCTAGGGATTTGCGATCCAGGAACCTCCCCATTAAAAAAAAACAACTATTCCCTACAATGTGGGGCCCCCCAGTTATAAGTTGGTTTATAAACCCCATGAATACTATAGTTATAAGTATTATAAACCATAGTTATTGGAGTTGTAAACCAACTTAGCTATCTTGGGGGCCCCACATTGTATAGATTCCTCGTTTCTAGTGGATTTCCAATTGGGAAAATGCCAGTCCCATCATCGACATACCGCACCAAGACGATAGAAAAATACCTATGTTCAGTTCGATGATTTTTCCAGCTAGAAACCTCCCATTTATACAGGATGGTGCCCCCCAGTTATGTTTGTTGGTAAAAAAAACATGACGTATAGTTATATATCCAACATAAACCATAGAATTCAGCCACAGATTAACCATATTTAACCATCATTAACCATATAGTTAGTTATATTATATCTACCATAAACCATAGTTAAGCAACTTTTTTGAGGCACCTTAGATATCTTGGGGGTCCCATCCTTTTTTGTGTAGACTCATCTCGCGCAAGTCTCATGCAGAAGCGTGACTTCGGCGGGAGTGTAGTGGACAAGTTTTTTGGACCTGGATATATTTACTACTGGTTGGTGGTGCAATAACCATCTTGCAAAAATATGAAAGTCAATGGGAAGGATTATCCCATATATTATGGAAAAATAAGAAATGTTCCAAACCACCAACCAGTATTTCATCATTTCATGTCATGTAGGGACATATTTTTTACCACATGTAAGGAAAGATCATTTTATATACCTGGATACATTTTTACCATAGTTCCGAGGGGAAATATCATGTCATGTCCCAACTTCTAGGGGTGAACAGGCCATAGTCCATAGTCATAGCCATTTCATTCACGCCTAGCTCGCACCCCCCATGCTGGGCGCAGGGCTTGTAAGTTGCGCACGTATCCTGCGGTCACCCTTTTTTCCCCATGGCACTACAAGGCATGTGGAAACCATTTGGGGATGCAACAAATGGTGATTTTGGGAATGGCTGAGTATTGGGTTTACCACGTTAGCAACAACTTAGATAAGAACTATTCCCTATAGATTCCTGAGTCCTGGTGGATTTCCCCCTTGGGAAAATGCCAGTCCCATCACCGACGAAACAAACCCTGGACAAGTGAAATAGAGTGCAATCTTCTTTGAGACATGTTTTTTTAAACCTCGGCATTACTTGCTGTAGAGGTTCTTTTTCGTGACTTTTGGGGAGTCTTATTCCTGGGGCTGAGATGTCCACACATCATGATGCGAAAATGCACATCGCGACCCAGGTTCCCCACTTGACAGTCTAGCACAATCCCAGCCGCCATTCAAACTTGTCTGTTTATATACAATCTATATCTGAGAATCACCATACTTAAACATATAAACATATCGGCAACCTGCACGATTTTATCTGGTTTGGAACATTTTTTATTTTCCCATATATTGGGAATAATATTCACAACTGACTTTCATATTTTTCAGTGGGGTTAAAACCACCAAACCATCCAATTCTCTCCGTTGGAATGCGATCGTTGACATTCGCCCATAAAAAAAAGGGAACGGTCGGACGGGGTGAAAATTTGGCACCGAGGGTTGAGGGTTACCCGACATGGTAAACGTTTACATAAAACTATGGAAAATCACCATTTTTCATGGGAAAATCCACTATAAATGAGCTATTTTCTATAGCTATGTTAAATTACCAGAGGGTAAAAGCATCATGTTCCGTTCGAACAATGTTCAAAACCCTCAGCAGTTCCAGTCTACTGGTTGGTTTAGAATAGGATTCCCTGCGGATGATGATCATCCCCAAGATACTGGATATCATAGCCCCCACAAAATCATCAACCAATCATCATTTCTATTATCATCACTCTATATCCGGTATACGGCCCAGATGTTTGATGATTGACACCCCTAAAAATCATAGTTGAATCATGTTAAACACCATTTAAGAAGAATAAACATTTGGAGGTTTCCAATCAAAATCATAGTTATCATGTTAAACACCATTTAAGAAGAATAATCATTTGGAGGTTTCCAATCAAAATCATAGTTGAATCATGTTAAACACCACTTAAGAAGAATAATCATTTGGAGGTTTCCAATCCATGGGGGGGACCTCCCAATCATCCACTTTTTGTTTGGATTTTCCATGAAATAAACCATCCAGCGAGCTTGGGGGCACCTCCATTTAGCAGTCACTGCTCTACAATGTGGGGCCCCCCAGTTATAAGTTGGTTTATAAACCCCAACTATAGTTATAAGATGTTACAAGTATTATAAACCATAGTTATTGGAGTTATGTGAACCCCAACTTAGCGTTCTCGAACGGGGGCCCACATTGTACCATACAGTAGCCACGACAAATCGACAGCGGACAGACTTCGGACGCACTGGGTGCCCAGTTCTCCTGCCATCGGACTCAGGAACCTGGCAGGAACTGCGGCAGAGCGTTTGGAATCTGGAAAAAAACATAGCACTAACATATGTTATCACATGTTATACGTTGAAACAGTATACAATAATTATATATATTATATAATCATATATATGTAATTATATACATTTGTATATATATAATCATATATATATATATAATTTTATATGACATGATACATGATGCATGATCTATGATATTAATTGATATATACACCGTATATCTTGAAATAGCATTGTTTGTTCACTCGGAACAGTGGACACCCCCACCTGCTTACCGTTTTTTCGGGACATTCACCAAGCTCCTCTAACCGGCAATGTTTGGTCACAAAAATGAAAATCGCTAATGCTGTTCATGATTATTTTCGATTGTAAAAAAAAGGTGGATCAAACTATTCATCCAGTTAGTTGGCTTTTGGGACATCAACTTCTGTGATCCTGGTGGTGGCAGATCGTGAGGGATAGCCCAAGGGGGCAGTTTTGGTGACCCCCAAGGTTTAGGAATGTCTTATCAACCACCAAAAACCACTAGGTCACTAGTGGTTGGGCTGATGCTTCCATGGGCCTATTTATAAATAGTTTACATATTAAAAAATGATGATTTTGGATTTCTATGTTAAAGAAAACCAGAAGGTCTCCCATTTTCAACATTTATCCATAGTAATATTATAGTCATCCCCAAATAGATGGAAAAGTAAATCCCTACTGATTTCATGGTGATTTACTGTTCCATCTATTTGGGGATGACTATCATATTACCATCTTTAGAAGTTGTGATCATCCATAGTTATGTAAACGTTTACCAGAGGATAATTAAAAATGGTAATTTTATGTACCATCTGGAGATTTAACATAGCCATGGAAAATGGCCCATAGAAATAGATATTTTTTGATGATTTACCTATTAAAAAATGGTGATTCTCCACATAGCTACGTTAAATAACCAGAGGATATCTATATCTTAAACCCCCATTAGGTAAATTTACTAATTAATGTAATCCATTAAGTAAACCCCCATTCAATAACCGGGTAATGAGGTGTTTCCCAAGCCACTTGGAATGGAAAATAATTTTCTAATCTTCCATAATTTTCCATACTAGTTGTGATCTTCCTATCTGATAAATGGATTCTTCTATAAACTTATATATATATATATAACTTACCCGGTCTCCCTATCTGAAAAAATGGATTGCTTTTTGTCGGATTCCCCGCAAAGATGCTGCGATGACAAGATCCAAAAATGCCGCCCATCCCAACCAGTGACCGTCACTTTGTGAGGTCAGTATCACTTAACCAAGTATAAAACATATACGGATGTAAAAACAATATAAATATATATATATATAATTATATATGTATATAAAAAGTTAAATATAAACATATACATATATATATATAATTATATAAATATACGTATATATATATATACATATATATATATATATATTAATAATTATATATATATATATATATCTGTATATATAACTATAGATCTATCTATGTATATATAGTACAGTATCGTTTTATCTTTTTCGGGAGCCTTACTGGGATTATATCGCCATTATATCCCACCCAATTCCCATGATTTTCTGTTACAAAATTCCACTGGGGATGGTGGGGAAAAAACGTTAAAGAACAGTTAACAGTTGGGCCCATATTTTCCCATTTATATGCATTATATATACGTATATATAGATATAATAAGAAATTTCATATATATATATATACATATCTATCTATATATAAATATATCTATAAATAAAAATATATCTATATATATATATTGATATCCATATCCGTTGAACATCCCTTGAAAAAATCATGTTCACCGGCGAAGTCCCAACAAGAATGGTGCCTCAGCTTCATTCGTCTCCATTTTGCGCTCCGCAGTTCCGCAGTGGGGACGATGGTTGATCATGAATAGTTGGTGAATATGATCATGGCCAATCTTAGATACTCTGCAACAAATGGATTTTTTAGCTGGTTAGTAGATAATCCCGTTGATAGCAAGAGACTAAAGGATTAAACTACCCATCCAGTCGGTTGACCTAGTAATGGTTGGTTGATATGATGACCAGTAGATGATGAATAGATGGTTAAATCAACCCAATAGATGGTTAATACTTGGTTAAATCAACTCAATGGGTGGTCAATAGATGACTACTCTATGGTTACCCTCTGGCATTCCAACTTGGCAATTGAAGACCCGATATTTTCCAGCTAGCTATGTTCGATTAACAGAGGGTAAATCACCATCAAGATATGCGGGAATCACTTGCTGATCTTTTCTGGGGCCTTCACAAAAGAGGATTATCAGCTTGCGCACGTGCTGATATCTGGGGGTATGTGTTGTTCAGCTAGCATTCTCTTCTGCAATAGAACTTGGCTTGGCAGCTGCCGATGGAGTTTCTCCTCCCACCTAGCAATGAACTGTCAGTGGACCGAGCCTGCCTGTCATATTGCTAAGTGAGAAGCCTTTCAGCTCGGACATACACGTCAGCCCTGCCCAAATGTGTAACTGCTGACATTTGTTGGTGAAAATTGGATGGTGAAAACCGTGGTTTTCTCTGAAAATCTCCCTTGAATCTTCCCCAGATGTAGTGGCTGCAGCACGATTATGCGCATATCGAAAAACTTGCGGGGAGAAAATGTCACTCTCCTTTTCCTCGAAAAAAAAACGGGAAGGGCCAAGAGCACCCAAGATGGCTGTAACATTTCAATCATCTTTTGCAGACCGAAAAAAAAGGCAGCCCTCCTGACATCAACGGGCTGTAGCACAGACCTTTTCACAATACAGCAGCCCCCACACTGACAGATGTATACCAGAAAGTAGCATCCTACACAGAGGTTTTTGCAGCAAAAGAAGGCCTGCCAAGCAGCGGAATGAGCCGAAGGCACTCAAATACTGGTTGGTGGTATACCTACCCCTCTGAAACATATGAAAGTCAGTTGGGATTTTAAAATTCCCAATATATGGAAAAATAAAAAATGTTTCAAACCACCAACCAGAAATACCTGTGGAAAAGGTCTAGTCTTTCTTTGGCATGGTCAATGTCCTCCATTGCTGGCTATTCTTGGAGTGGCAGGATGCAATTTCCTTCATTTCTGGTTGATTCCCGATAAATAATTCCCAAGAACCAGGCAGTATAACTTCTTAGAATAACCAATCAACAACGCTATTTTTTATGGTTCATAATCCTGACCAGGCAATTCATCAGTTGATTCAGCCAGATGCCATCGCTACGTGTCATTTTCCGCCGTGTCGTCGCTCATGGATTTCGGCCTCCCTAGACGACCACAGTGCTGAACCTGCGAGCGTTTCTTGGTCCAGATCTGGGCAAAAAAGGCATAAATGTTGGGGACGCATAGTTATAAGTTGGTTTGTAGACCCCATTAACATCCATTAACTATAGTCTATAGTTATACCATATCATATCAGTTCTATATATATATTATATATATATATCAATATGATAATATGATATCAGTTATATCTGCCAGTTATAGCATTACTTTAACTAGTTATCAGCCAACTTAGCTTGGGCCTCACCTTGCATGGTCACTGCTTTGGGCGAGCGGATGAGCCAAAAATCCAGCCGTAAAATCCCTTCGAAAGACGAGTTGGTTGAAAACGCGAAACCCCATTCCTACAAGGTGGGGCCCCCGTTCGATAGCTAAGTTGGTGAACATAACTCCAATAACTATGGTTTATGGTACTTATAACTATAGTTAATGGGGTTTATAAACCATCTTATAACTGGGGGGCACCACCTTGTACATTGTGGGGCCCCCGTTTTCGAAATCGCGTTCCGTTGCTGAAGATAACTCCAATCTCACATAATCTCACTATGGTTTATGATACCCAAATAACCAACTACCAGTAGTATTCATGGGGGTGAATCTAAACCAACTTATAACTGGGGAGGCCCACATTGTATGGCTTATCAGAATCCCCAAGAAATTCGATAAAAGTGCGCCAGCACCAACCAACCAGGGTGTTTTCTTCATGTCTCACATGGCCAATCATTGTCAAGAGTCAGTGGCGTCCCAATATTCCCCAATGAATCCTGGCAAAAAAGGCTTATGGCCAGTAGGCCAGTTCTAGATGCGCTGCAATAAATTCAAATTTGAAGTGGGTAGCTTATATTACCACAAACTGGCGAAACATTAAACCACTACGCTACTCTTCAGTAGGGTTTACACAATTTATGTTTTTTTATTTACAACATGTATCGTCGTCTGGAAATAGGCTATACAAAAGCTTGACGGCTTATTCCCCACAAAAATCGTCTGGTTGGTGGTGCAATAACCATCTTGAAAAATATGAAAGTCAATGGGAAGGATTATCCCATAATATATGGAAAATGAAATTCCATGGTTTGAAACCACCAACCAGATACTCATAATTCACCATTATTAACCAGTATTGACCATGAAAATCATCCCTTTAATAAATGTTTCAAACCACCAACCAGTCATTCTTCAGGGGCATCCCCGATGAACGAAGCCACATCCCGGCCATGAGAATCACCACTTCCACCAGGCCTCTTGGCGATCTCTGCGTAGGGGCTCACCTGTGGAAAAAACTCCATTGCCAATCCCAAATAAGGGTGGCTTATGACATTGTTTTACCCATATTATGGTGATTATCCCATTTTTTTTTCATGATCTTCTCATTGCCAATCCTAGATACCCTGCAAAAAATGACAAATTCTTTGCTGGTGAATGTAGATATTCCCATTGATACCAAAAGACTAGTTAGTATTAAAGTATCCATGTAAGATTGAGCTAGCACTTCTGATGTTTTTTTCCAACCAAGAGGGGATACAGTATACAACTGATGATGTAACCGACAGCGACCTTTCCGTGGAACATGATAACTCATGGGATGAAACCGGGTATCGGATGATCATGCCAGGGGTACAATTCTTATATTTGGGTTTGTCTGAACACACTTGGAGGATCCTTTCACTTTACATTATCCGGATATTTCTTTCCGCAGATCCATACAAATCCTGAGAACTGCGGATTTGAGACCATTTCAAGACTTAACCTTCATTTATCTGGCTAAATTATGATGTGGTGCCCCCAGTTATAAGGTGATTTAGATTCACCCCATGAATACTACTGGCAGTTGATTATTTGCGTATCATAAACCATAGTGAGATTGGAGTTATCTTCAGCAACGGAACGCGATTTCGAAAATGGGGGCCCACATATCCCACATTGTATGATAATTCACAATTCACTAGCCTGAAAAGTTCGGCCATGAAAAATTGTAGAATCACCTTACGAGCCACCCATCATTCCGACATCGACGTCGGACATGGAAACCTCAGTTTCGATTGAATACCCTAGACACCAGGTCCTAACAAATCCTCTAGCCGCGACATTCCCCACATGCGAAACATCATGGTGAGGTTGTATTGGTCCCCATGGTTTAACTGGTTGGTGGTATACCTACCCCTCTGAAAAATATGAGTTCGTCAGTTGGGATTATTATTCCCAACATATGGAAAAGAGAAAAACATGTTCCAAACCACCAACCAGATATATTGTTATTCCAATTATTAACCATTATTAACCATAGATTAACCATAGATTAACCAGGAAAAATGTTCCAAACCACCAACCAGTTAAACATGTTTTACAATTTTTCGCTGCCTTCTCAATAGCTCCAAATGCCACGAAGCTCACCGGGGATTTCAAGCCTCAAGCGCGGAGAAGCCGCCGTTTCCCGACTTGGACATGACTGCAAATTGAAATTTGAGCACAGGATGGGGTCTTCCAGTTATAAATTGGTTTATAAACCATTGTAACCCCCATTAACTAGAGTTATATTATATCTACCATAAACCATAGTTAAGCCACTTATAAGGCAACTTAGCTATCTTGGGGGTCCCATCCTGCACCGAAATTGTTATTTCAATCGATGACAAATGATGATTAAGAGGGGACGGAATACTTGAATTTTCACGGGCAACAAAACGTGTAAAGTGTAATGTTAAACCCTGGCTGCCATAAACCTACCATGACTGGGGATGGTTTACATCCCATCCATACTGATGACGATTTGGGAATGGTTTATGGCCTGGGGTTTAACATTAAACTTAAACAACGTGGATTTTCCGTTGGATTGCCCCATACTTTCTGCGCCAAGGTCACACTTCTTCTTTGAAGCAAAGGGCTGGGCAACCATTTTGAGTTCCACCTCTGTTCCTGTCGTAGCTGCAGCAATCTGCGTAAATCTCTGCAGCGCTTGAGCTGCCCTGTGTCCAACGCAACCATTTCTCTGAAAGGATACAGAGAAAGCTCCTGTCCGCAGGAACAGTTCGGATCTTCCCAACAATTGCTGGACCACATCCACTGGGGTGAGGCCAGCGGCGAGCTTATGCATCGCCGTTCCAAAGAGAAAGTCCACTGGGATCCACGTCGTGGGAAAATCAAACATGCTGTGACCAGTACGGTACCGAACCTGTAGCCATGTGTCTTGCCAATCTGCCAATCTTGTTTCATCCTGATGACCGTAGATCAATCACCTGTACATGTTTTTTTTCCAAGCCCTGCAAAAAAGAATGCAAATTCTCAGTTGGACAGTGTATTTTTCCATGTATTGCAACGAAATGTAACCTGTCAACATCTGTCAACCTAAATCATTCACACCTATGGCGGACAAGTTGACCAGTGGCTAGCATGAAACATTTATAGAAAACTCGTGGTCCCCTAACCTTTAATCTTGACCCATACCCTCTCCAAGTGGTCCCAGCTTGCTCTGGTAAATGACCATTTTTAATAGGTCAACAGCCATCGTGAAAAAAACCCTCTCTATAGATGATGAACATAGCTAAATCACCTTTTTGTGTAGCTACGTCATCTATTTCTATGGGCCATCTATGCCATAGCTATCTTAAAGTAGCAGATGAACCATTAAACATACCCCTATCGCATCTTATGAAATACTAGTTGGTTGCTAGCTTCTCCTACTATGGGTTATGATAATCCCCAATGAATTATGTACCAAAAGGGGAACAACTTTCATGGCTCACCTATCCCCATATTGTATGTTCCATTATACCAGTAGTACCGCACAAGGCGGTGGCGGAAGTTTCAGAATAGGAAACCTATAGGAGACGTTGGTTGTTGTGAATCACGGATGGCAGAGCGAATCCACTGATTGACCGAAAGGTGG
>Ga0126342_10018296_pt1 | contig 12024 bp, 12 predicted proteins | sample Cyp1metagenome_FD_92528 | JGI IMG/M metagenome (GOLD analysis project Ga0126342, IMG submission 92528) | Coral microbial communities from Lord Howe Island, Old Settlement Bay, Australia - Cyphastrea 1 metagenome | ecosystem: Host-associated > Invertebrates > Cnidaria > Coral ... | reverse complement strand
TATATATATATATTATGTTATCATAAATATAATTAAATAAAATACCTATATGAATACACGTGTACATTTCTTACTGTGCCTACAAACATACCAATAGATGCACAAAAATATTGTACGCAGAATATATGCATATATATATGCAGTATGAATTCCTGTTTTGCCAGACCTGTCCTTCTCAGACCACTGGCTCACCACCTCTGCAAATTGATGTAGAGTAGGCCTGTTCGCGGCCACTGCTTGGCAACTGTGTGATTTACACCAGCCACATCCAGCCACTAGCCATCTGAGCTTCCATCATTCATGTTTTGGCATTTGGACAAGAACAACACTTTTTGACTTCAACTTTGCAACTGCATCAACTTATGCTTGGCTGCTGTATCCCAAATCTAGAAGGATTGACCTGGAGGCCAGGATGTCCGAACCTTCCGGGACCCCACAACCATCCACAACATATCTCCATCTTACCTTCTGCTAGTTACTAGTTGCTAATGAAACATAATTAGCTTTGGGAAATGGATGAACATGGCTGGTTTGTAGACTAGCTATCTGGAAAAAATGCTGGCCCAGAAGGTATCTCAGTGGCCAGAATTTTCGTTCCAACTCATTGCAATGGAGACCTACATCCCGTTGGACTGATACCCCCATAGTGAAAAACCAATGACATCACATCATGGTGGCTCTTAGATCCAAGATGATCCGATCATCATTTTTGTTGCTCCACGTTTTCATTGGCTCATTGAAAGCTAGTGAGTCACGTTTATTTCATTAAAAATTTCCCCATGTTGAAACTCGAAATGTTCACCCAAATCATCAGCTCACCTATTCCCAACTCACCTGCAACGTTTTAAGGGGCCCTATTCTTGACCCACCGACCACCGACCATCGCGGTTGTGCGCACCGCAGGTCCACCATCATCCCGGGGAGCGCTCCCTGATCCTGAAAGAAGGCCAGCTCAATGAACATGCCACCTGGGGCCCGCAACGCTTAGCCATTTGGAGCTTTCCCAAATTCCCAAGTTATTGGGGTACCCCAGCTGGGTGGTTTATTTCATGGAAAATCCCATCAAAATGGATGATTTGGGGGTACTCAAGTTTTTCTGAAGCCCCCAATTGTATCCTTTTATAACCCACTTACGTGTGATATAGCCCAATTATGTATGGTTAGTTATAAGCTATAAACCACTTGCAAAAAATGGGATACACTCCCTGATTTTCGGGTTGATCTTTGTGGTGATCCTGAGTTTCTGGTGACTTTGCAGTAGGCACGGCAAAACAACAAACAACGCAAGATTGAAAGGGGAAGGGTATGCCAATAACTTTCTGCAAATGCGTATATATGTATATATATATATATATATTTATATACATACATCTGTATATATATATATAATTGTTGGACTATGCAAATATGTATATATATATGTGTATATATATATGGTGCATGCACACTACACGTACTACAGAATCTACGCCTTCATGGATTCTCCCTATGGTTTCGACGCCCAGCATTTCGCCACTGGGATGCACCAACAACCCAAAGGCCATTCAGCGTCGCTGTTCCTGGGCCCAAGGTTAGCCCCTTCACCGTTGCGCTCCGGTTGGGAAATGTTTACTGATTGGTGGTTTTAACCATCTTGAAAAATATTAGTCAATGGGAAGGATTATCCCATATATTATGGAAAATAAAAAATGTATAAAAATGTTTGAAACCACCAACCAGTTTATTTTTATCACCTCACCAAACTATTTCGATATCAGGACATCAACTGATCTGATTTTAGTGATTTTAGACCCAAATCCCCAAAATCGCTCCCAAAACGCTCGGCCTCAGGTCATATTGCTCAGGATTGGGATGAATTTGCATTCCCCTCACGGCTCCCTGGGGCGCCAAGTGCCGAGGGTTGAGAACCTAACGGGGGGTTATTCCTGGGGTAGGAGTCTTCGGTATATTCCACATGGAAATGCATGGAACATGGGTGAAACCACAAACCCTCTGTGAACGAAGAGTAAAAGGTGGCCGGTATCAAACCATATCAAACCAGGTGATGAAGCTAAGGGTCGCTTACCTGTGAGATGAGACGGAAAAACATCTCCCGCAATGGAGATCGTGGTCCTTCTTGGTAAGAAATACCAACGTCCAATCCTACAGAAATGGTGGATTTCTAGGATTTCTACATAAGTATGCGTAAGTCAAACTCAACAACTTTGACTTTTGCTAGATCATTTTGGAGAATGTGAATCCCCATTGATACCCTGGTGAGTGTGGGGGTGGCCATTTTTGTTGCCATTGATCAGGCAGAGGTGTTTTTTTCAATCCAACTAAAGTTGCGAAGATCAGCTCATACATCATCTTTGATTGTTTGAATATAGGGTATACCGGTATACCATTAAGTATACCCTTCAAATGGCCATAGGGATTCCGGGATGCTGGAATGATCATGGTCCATTGGAGGTGAGGATTGTAAGGATTCAGTAGCCTGAAAATAGCTGAAATAAAGCCATTGGATTCTGGGGATTCCACTTATACATCCTTATCTGGTTGGTGGTGCAATAACCATCTTGAAAAAATATGATATAGTCAATGGGAAGGATGACATCCCATATATTATGGAACATAAAACATGTTTGAAACCACCAACCAGTTATACTAACCATCATGATTGATCCAGATGTCATTGATTGACCAGTCAGGTGTCGGCTTGGGATCCACCCTTCCACCATCAGGCGCTCGCCCTGCTCAACGCCTCCAGAGATTTGTGAAGAATGCGTAATTTGCTCTCCACCCAGCCGCAGAACCTGAGCGCGAGCCAGAAATCCCAGGGCACGGGGAATCCGTTGACTCCGGCATGAAATCCAATGGGACCAATGGCCCCTGAGAGAGTCTGGATGTAGCCTCTGGTAAAGTAAGAGTTTGCTATGGAAAATCACCATCTTTAATAGGAAAATCAACTATTTCTATGGGCCATTTTCAATAGCAAACTGTTAAATTACCAGAGGGTATAGGTTCTTTGCCCCTTTGTGAAACAATGGGGATCAGTAGCCCAGCGTGAAAAACCAATGAGCAGGAAGAGGACATCACCGGGTCAGATGCTGATCTTTGATCGCTATTCCTGCCTCTTTACTGGTGGATTTGCTGAGGACCAATGCTGTGACCCCAGAGACTATAAATCCATATACATTGTAATATTCATCCACACGCTTGCCCTGCACTTTTTTGATCCTACTGGAACTTCAAACATGGGACTGGAGTCAGGCAAGTGACCAAACGTTCTCCAGGTTTGCTGGGAGATATCCTCATTTGTAAGGGCAACAAGATGTATCCCATTGTTGTTGTGTAATATCCTCATGATTGCGGGATAGTATCCCAATTGTATGTTGGCTATCTCCGTTTTGTCAGGTACATGATATATCATGATATCACTTTATATCACCAGCATCATTACTGGATTGGTTGTTTCGTTCTATTGCGCGTTATATAAACCATTGATTTGTGGGCTAAATCAGAGTTTTTGTCACTTCATTTTTTATAAAATGGGGGGGTAGTCCAAAATCAGATCATTTTAGAATTGAATTTTTTCAACCCATGATCTTTTAGGGATCCCCCCCAAAAAAACAAGTATTGTCACATCCCTGGGGTCTCTCGGGTCCCTCGGGGTCCCCTGACTTCACATGGACTTCAGGAGATTTCGCTAGCACCTCCAGGCACAAGTAGTGCCTGGCGGGGACACATCACATTGGTCAAAAAAAATCCCGCCGTGAAAAACGGTGGATTTCAACGGTGGAAAATCACAATCAATCCATATGGATAGTACTGTTGAGATCTGTTGAGTATTGAAAAACATATGAATTATTTGGGGAAATCAACTGCCACAATCCAGTGGACCAGTGGCATTGCGCTCATCAACATCCATTCATCCATAGCTGCTATAGCTTTTTGGGGGGCCTTTTTACAAGGAAATATCCGTAGATTCGCCCAATGATGGATTGACACATGGAAAACGAAGAAGTCATTTTCCAAGCAAATCCGGGACATGGAAACATGCCAAGATGATGTCCATGCCACTACGTCACCTGGCGTAGATTCATCAATTCTCTGTCTGACTATTCATCATTCATCTACCTGGTACCTACCTACCTGTCACTTTTCTCTAGACCATCTCTCTATGCGTCTGTCTACCAGCCTGCCAGCCTATCCAAGAATCTGCAAAAAAAACCTTTGAAAAATAAAAAACGCTATTTTTATTGGCCCATAGCCCCCAACTCCAGACTGAGACAATACCTGCACTGTATATAGCTGTGCATCTTTTTCAATCTGCTTAGAGTCTGCCGGCCCGGTTGCTGAAAAAAAAACATGACATCCAAACGTGACCTGGCAGTGAAATCTCCAAAGGTGAACGGAAAAAACAACATCATTTTGCGACTCAACCGGAGGAGGGAAGGGATAGAGATATATCATTACGCATAATGAAAACACCCATATTGAACCTAAGTATCATTATAGATTTATTGGAGATAATTATTCATATTGATATATATTAATTGTTGTAGTAGGCACATCGTTTTTTCCAGAACTCTTTGAACCAGTCCGTTTCCCAGTCCGCCGTGTCAAGGCACACGAAGGGACCGTTGTTGAAGAAAGGGAACGGCTCGTGGACCTCCTTGAAAGAGATGATTGCCATCATTTTGACGGTGTATATATATATGTGGGTAAATTATAATATTTCACTAACCTGAAATAAGGCTATCTTGGGGATGATTCCGCTTACTAACTATGATTATAGTGAGGTCGGAGTGAGGTCGTTATAATTTACCCATATATATAATATATATATATATATGTATAACAACTGTTTGTATATAATAGGGATATCATGGGAATATTATGGGGATAAAATGGGATACTTTTATATCACCAACTTGATATTCTTTTGGGTCTGACATTCGCATTGTACCAAGTACAGGCTCCGCAGTGGGAACCCAAACGCGTGCTTTTGGAACCAGCACCTTTGGAATCTGATGGAATACACACACACATACCTGGATCTTCGAAAGGGCACACATAATTGTCCGTTTGCAAGATTTCTTCCCTTAGGGCGGATTTCTTGTGAAGGACCTGGAGATGGTCATTTTTTGACTTTGGCACCTTTTAGGATGATCTTACTCTACTTTCCGTAAACATGTGTTGATTTTTGTGGAAATTCCCGGGAAAAGGGCGGAAATACCCGGGCAGACTCAACATGGCTGAAAAATGACAACACAAAGTGGTAATTCTTTAAAAAACAATAGTCATTGTTATTTTGAAATGGACAAATGTTTAAAAAGTGAACGGACAACCAATGAATATCCTGCTATGCTATATAAAGTTATATCATATCATATCAATTCATATCATATCTATCTTACAAGGATGAGTACAGTCAGTACTATTCGAATGCAACAGTTTTCATTTCAAGGCCCTCATCGGTGAACTCCCCCATGTCTGAAAATAGGGCACCCGCCATTCCAACGGATTTTCAGCGTTCCCATCTGGTTGCTGGTTTCAATCCCTCTGAAAAATATGTGTTCGTCAGTTGGGATTATTCTTCCCAATATATGTAAAAATAAAATTCATGTTCCAAATCACTAATCAGCCATTCAATCGCACTTTGGAACGAACTCATATTTCTCCGACGTATCAATACAGGTCTACCGGTCTACCGGTCTACCCATCACCAAACGTCGTCATGAACATACCCAACCCGCGTCCTGCCATGTTGCTTTGGCTTGCTCCACTTTCTTTACCACCTCAACATAGCTGGCTTATGAAGCCATCCTCCCGAAACACAAGCAATACTTGGCTGCTTCGTGGTTGCACCTCACCTCCCCAAAGAAAAGGAAGTGCAGTTGAAACATATACACCCCTAAAGAATAACATAGCTGAAAAAACGAGTTTTTTAGAAATTTAACATGGAAGAAAAAACATGGTACAAAAATGGGCCCGGGATGGTTAACATGGAATAAAAGTCAAATTTGCTCGGAGCCATGTTTGAGCCATTTCCACCTCTGAAAATGACCCCGACCTATGTTGGCTGCCCCCCGAAATCGTTCCATGTTAATTTCCTAACCATCAACACATATTCCATGTTAGTAATTGCCAGGGGGTGCCACACGATTGTTTAACATAGAATTCCGGGAGGGGTCCTCTCTCAAACCTTGTGAATGTTCCATGTTAAAACAAAGTTAACTGGGGCTCCCGGATTAGAATGACATGATAAATTTAACATGGAATTCCGGAGGGTCCTGTCTCAGATTTTAAAAATGGTCCATGTTAAAAAACGTTATTGGGTTATGTTAATGGCAGAAAATATCAAAATACCTGAAATTGGGTTATGTTAATGTAGGATTGGCTAAAATTTGGTCCATGTTTTTTTTTTTAAAGGGTCATTTTTTGGTGATTTTGAGTTTTACCCCTAATCTGTCTATGTTAGCGTGCGAAAGCATTTTTTTGCGCGTTTTGACATTAACATGGAACACGCGCTAAAAAACCAGGACGTCTTAACATGGAACCTCAAAAGTTTTTTTTTGTCGTCTACGTTATTCTTTGGGAGAGTAGAATTTGGCTGTACCAAATGCTGGTTGGTGATTTCAATCCATCCCAATAACATGAGTCGATTTTGCATTTTGCAGTTGACTGAGATGCATCTGTTCGATTGGGATCATCATTCCAAGCAGTTCCAAAATGCTCCAAACAGATCTGATCCAAATAATTCTAAATGCAGTACACAGTAGGATGGAACAACAAAATAAATCAAAATAAATCATTGAAATCACCAATTATAGAGATAAAAACAAAAAGAGCTTTGAAACCATGAGTCACCATGAGTCGCTGGGGATGGTGTTGACAGGCGAAGCTAAAACAACTGATGCTTGATGCTTAGTAAATTCTAAAAAAACTCAGAGTTGCCTGAGGAGTGGGTTTCGAACTACACTCTCCTCAGAATGAAGGGTACAAAGGAGTGATTCTTGAATTGATTTTCTGGTCAGTCTGTCTTTTTTTGGGGTCAATTTTGTCGGAGTTTCTAGCCCACTTAAATAGGTAATTACATGATATTACATGTATGTAATTGCAGCTTCTCACCACCCAAACTAAGCCCAAACTTGGGCTGCTCTCCTCCCCCTCTCCTCCCCCTGGTCGTCCAAAGGGCACCTCATAACCGCGACGAAACTCATCCAGCAAGATCCGTTTGGTGGTCTCCGTCACATTGTACCTGCAACCGTGGGTCAGTGACCTTCGATGCGGTTCCCTTGAGTCCTGGGGAAGCACCGTTTTTATGGCGAGTTCCAAAATCTAAAAATCATTAAAACACCATCAAAAGACCAATGTTGGGGAGATACCAAAGTTAGACCCATGCACATTGTTGACATGCTTTTCATCCTGCAGGTATTGTTCGGGTAGAAAGGTGGGGATTCGTTTGGTGCACATACTTTGGGGCACATCTCGGGTTTTTGTGATTCAAAATTTGGCCTCCCAGCATTATGAATCCTTGCGTATTCGGGCATATCCATCAAGCGGGCATGGTTTACCTGAGTTTTTGTGCAAGGAACTACCCTTATGACGGATCCGCGAAAATCATGAGCTGAAGATACGCAGTAATCTCCAAATCTCAGACTTCCGAAACCAAGGAGTCTACCCACTGAAACCGAACTGATTCAGGTACGCCCCGGAAGTTTGGAACACAGCTACAACAATAGACCCCTACAGTATCAAATAGTGTACGGGGTGCAAACTATACCCGAAACTTGCAGGTTTGCCGAAACACAATACCATACGGGTCAAAATTGATTGGACTCCTAAAGTGAATCGTTCAATAAGTTCAATATCCAATTTTTTTAGTCTTGTAACTAAAAATGACCTGCTATTTGTGGCTTCATTGCAGCCCAAAAATCGACCCATTTCCATCTGTTCATTCCCGCGGCACGTGCAATTCATGGCTGGGAAGGCTGGAGTGATCACTGGCATGAGATGTTGCCTTGGAGGCCACACGACTTCTCCATTCCTGATTATGATCATTCTCCCCAACGACCTTCCTATTTTTCAGGGAGTGGCTCAGTTAGCAACCATCAGCCAACGAGCACTTGACTCTTTAGGCTGGCGGTTTGGATACCAAGAAAAACATGCGAACCCCAACAAAGAAGTATATATCATAGAGTCTCACTCAAACCTAGCAGAGATAATCTACAGGACACTTACATATTTCAAAGCCAGTACCATCGTTTCTTGTCACTTTGGTTTTGTCTGGAAATAAGGTAGTCCCAGATCCACTGGTTTATCATCTTCCCCAAAGCATTGAGAGTCGGGTATATTGTGTATATTATAATTATACAGGATGGGGCCCCCAAGATAGCTAAGTTGGTTTATAAGTGGCTTAACACTGGTTTATGGTAGATATAACTATAGTTAATGGGTATTATAATGGTTTATAAATCAACTTATAACTGGGGGGCCCCATCCTGTATATGTTATATACACACCTTGGATTTGGTTTCCAGCTCCTCCAAACCAACGTTTGCACCAAGCTACTTGTCCGCATGGTTCGTCTTCGGATTCCAAACCTGGAAGCCCGGAATGATAATGGCATCTATGGCCTGTAGATCAGAGTGAGATTGTCGATGATTACTATAGCCATACATTATATTATGGCCTCCAATTCCAAATGATTATTGATGATGAATGACTGCGGTATGGATGAGTTTTGTGATTGATTATTATTGCCTCTCATTACTAGGATATGTAATGATCAGGATTAATTAATTACTTTGATATATTCCTAGTGTTTATTGGCGACTATTGCCTATGATTGGAGTAGTAAGGACATGTGATGATCATGCCCAACAATGCCATGGTCATGCTGATTATACCATATACTCATTGATATCTGTCATCACCATGATCATGCTGGACACATCCAATTCCCCTCATCAGTTAAGTCCAGATGTTGGACAACTCGAAACTGATCAGTTCAATGGGGTCTCCATAGTCATGGGGGTACACCCAATAGTATATCAGGGGAAATCCATCTATATAAATGGATGATTTTTTGGGGTACCCCCGTTTATGGAAAAACTCAATATTTTAACCACAAAATCTGATACCACCTTCTGAGCACTGATCATCTCTTCCACGTGCTGGTACTATTGTCGTGCTGGACCCTGATTAATGGAACCCGATTCTCTCGATTTCTTCCCATACCATTCTCATAAGAAACCCTGGCAGAATCATGGGTCATTGCAAAAACTGCCGTAGAACCAACATGAACCCACCAGCCCACATTTAGATGAACTATATCTTTAATGATTGTATTATTTTATTTAACCAAAATAACTTATCTTTTAAATCCATAAATGCCATGGAACCCCTTAGGCCCCTGGATCTTCCACTCGCACCTTGAATCCAGCGATCCCAGGGACACTCTCCACCACGTCACACAACCTCAGCTCAGGTTGCCTCTCAACGGATGGGTTTGCCCCCAAGAATTGTGGTTTTCCTGGAGATCTCGCCTGGTCTTCACTCCAGAGCTGGCACAAATAAGCTGGTTCATCCTGATCAAAGGTCCCATCACATTAATACATATTAGCAACATGAACTGTATGATCATGTACAAACCAAGGACTTCGTGGGAAAAAAAACAACATATCTGGACAAATTATAATATCTCAGCAACCTGAAAGCCATTTTGCTACAGTATCATGCGCCTAATCCTAACCATCCATCATTCCAGTGACGTCGCAACGTGCTGTCGCTATGAATCATCCAGACAATCACCACTATCTCCCATGTATTCCCATAGTATCCCCATTATCTGCTGGTTGGTGGTTTCAACCCTCTGAAAAATATTAGTCAGTTGGGATTGGGATTATTCCCAATATATGGAAAAATAAAACATGTTCCAAACCACCAACCAGTCTGGGTAAATTGTCATATTTCGCTCTGAAAAGTTCGGATGTTTGGGGATAGCTACCCCAATCCAAAGCATGATTCCAGGGTTTTCCAGGGTCACGACGTGAGGTCACGATCATTTACCCAGGTCACTATGATGGATGTTATAGAACTATAGATGGGAATTTCCATGATTCTCCCATATCATCACAAAAATCACCATTTTTCTTGCTGAACAATCACCATTTTTCTCCCCTCCTGGCCCAGAAATATGATGCCCCAAAAACATCCCTATCACCCAGCCGGCTGGGCTTCCACACAACACGGGCTTGGACCAATTCCACTGGTCATAGATGCGGAAAAACCTCCGCAAAGATGAGTTCCCCAAGATTTCATAAAGGGTTTCAATAGGAAATGATCTAAATGTCTGGTGGATCGTCAACATCTATATGACTCTGAACTGCTAGCTATATTACTATGTATGTTCATGTACTCTCATTTGCTCGAGAAAAATCATGGTGAATCTTAGATACCTGGCAAAAAGCTAATTCTTAGCTGGCTAGTACATTAAAAACATCAATGTACCATTGATAGATATTGATAGCACAAGATAAAAGATATAAAAGTACAACAGTTTGTATCAAACCAAGGTTGACCCTTAAAATTGTGATTCTTCATCAATGACCTGTGGACTCCCCTATCAGCTGCTTGCAGGTGACATCGGTGACATCGCCATGTCGCGAGTGTCGCGAGGCGCGCCTATTCACCAGCTGACTGAAGCAATAGTTGGGATAGAGTTGGCCTTGGGTCGTAAACGGAGCATGGCATTTAGTATTGGGTCCGGAATTGTTTTAGTTTTTTTAAAAAAAAAAAATCAGTTGTGTGTTTTTAAATCTGCTCTTCTGTCCGTTTTCCTTGCAAATTGCAGCATTTTGGAGCCGGAAGCTGCCATTTCAACGGTATTGCAACATTTTGGAGTTCGAACCTCTCAGTTTCCATGGTATTGTGCAACATCTTGATGGTCAAACTTTTCATGTTGGATGGTATTTTGCGACTAGGAGCTATTCAGGGTTTGTTTAGGTTTGTTTTAGAGTTTATTTGGGATTGGTTTAGGGTTGGTTATATTTTTTTATGGTTGGCTCTGTTTAAAGGTTGGTTTGGAGCTCATTTAGGGTTGGTTTAGGATCTATGTGGGGCTGGTGTAGGGTTTATTTAGGGTAAGTTTAGATTTTGAGGCGTGGTTTAAAATTTAAGTAGGATCTATTTAAGGTTAGTTTAGGTTTTGGTTAGAGTTGGATCAGGGTTAATTTAAGCTTGGTATAAGCTCTGGGGTAGGTTTAGGATCTATTTTGTTGCTGGTTTAGGGTTTATTTAGGGTAAGTTTCAGATTTTGTTTAGGGGTTACTTAGGGTTGCTTTTGTTTCTTGGAGGTGTTAGTTTGGGTTTAGGGTTGGTTTAGGGTTTGCTTGGGGTAAGTTTCAGTTTTTTTTTAAAGGGTTTACTTGGAGTCAGAGTTGCTTTAGAAAATTTGGGGGTTGGTTCGGAGTTTAAAGGTTGGTTTAGGGTGTATTTATATAAACTATATTGTGCATCTTGGGGTTTATTTAGGCTTGAGAAACAAAAAAGCAGAAACCAGCAGAAAAGCAGAACAGTGGAGAAGCAGAGAAGCAAAGAAGCAGAATTTCAATGACGCAGAGAAGCAGGGAAAAAAGAAAAGCAGAAAAGCAGAAAAACAAAGAAGCAGGGAAACAGAAATCCAAAATCAATGCCCAAAACGGGAAAAAAACAGTAATTCCCCCAAAATAGCCCTCCTTTAGTAATATTTAGTGGAGCCGGCATGGAGTATGAACCTTGCCACTAATTGATGTATATGTTACATGGTTATATATATATATAATGACTACAGCTATGGAAAAGCCATCAGTTGTAGAGGATTTTTTCATTTGCGTGAAACCATGGGTTTTCCATATCTGTGTTAACCTAGGGTAATGTTGAGTCCTGATTAGTACCTAGGGTCGCTATTGTGGCAATTTTTTTCCAAATTATTCTGAAACTCATGTATTGTTTGGAGGGTTCGCTTTTGTGGCAAAACAAAATTGGGAGAGCCCT
>Ga0126342_10018295_pt1 | contig 12025 bp, 11 predicted proteins | sample Cyp1metagenome_FD_92528 | JGI IMG/M metagenome (GOLD analysis project Ga0126342, IMG submission 92528) | Coral microbial communities from Lord Howe Island, Old Settlement Bay, Australia - Cyphastrea 1 metagenome | ecosystem: Host-associated > Invertebrates > Cnidaria > Coral ... | reverse complement strand
ATTGATATAGATATTGATATAGATATAGATATAGATATTGATATAGATATTGATATAGATATAGATATTGATATAGATATTGATATAGATATTGATATAGATATAGATATTGATATAGATATTGATATAGATATTGATATAGATATAGATATTGATATAGATATTGATATAGATATAGATGTTGATATTGATATAGATATTATTTCTCTAGATATTTGCGGGGAAATCTATGGAGAAGTGGGGATCGGGTGATAGGATGCGGAAATCTATGGGGAATACTCGGGGCTTCCCAGGAATCGCTTGGTGGAACATGGGATGATCCCAGACTCCCAATGGATCCAGTCATGACTTGGGGTCCCTAAAACTGGGCATCTGATATTGGGTGGATGTGATGACAACAATCATCAACAGTCACCAAATATCAACAATCATGGACATGGGAGGTCTGTAATATGTTTACATCAAGTTCTATGCCGTTAAATATTGATAACTGTACATGGTGGTTCCCCTCAGTGAGTCGGTAAAATTACCACAGTTTTCAGTAGGGTAAGTAGGGGCAATGTGCGTCACGCTTCTTTTTGTACCGCTCCTTTCCTCACTAAGCAACATCATGACGTCTGAAGATTCCGAAGTAGCTAGCAACTAATTTGCTGCTTTGCACTAGAGTCTACGCAAAAATGTCCTAGTCTCGTGCATGTTCAGCGTTTCTGGCGCTGGACCATGTGATTTTACACATGGCGACCTCCTGTCGGAGGTTGTTGACTAGTCAAATTTCTCCTCTGCTTCGAGAGGACCTCGAAAATGTCAACTGCCAACCCGCTTGCCTCAGTTGACCACAGCCGAAGCTCTACCAGATCTATCAGGGACGCTTGTCCCGAATCATGTGCCCGGACAACTAAGTTGACCACAGATCTCCCCATCGATCATCGTTGTCTATGGCAGACCCTTGGTGGAAGCCTTACACTCAATGTGTGGGTGCGAGAGCAGCTTTGGAAGCCCTGAGTCCTGCAAGGCAGCGCCAACCAGTCATGGCTGGTTATGTTTTAAGTAGCTACCCATGTTGGGTTAGTACTTAGATGTACTTAGTATATACGATTATACCCACAAACGCCGTGTGTTGCCCAGACATTAACATTGAGGATGTCGTGTTGTCGAATATGATAGGAGAGATTGCAGAAAATATTGCATATACGCAGTGTTTTCTGGTTTAGGATTCAAAGTTTTCACGGTTTAGGTTTTAGGATTTAGGGTTTAAGGTTTAAGGTTTTAGGGTTTTAGGGAATAGAGTTTAGGGTTCGCCGTCTGGGAAGTCTCAAGACACTGGCCCTGCGCAGGTGCTTGAGCATGTTGAAGGATAATGCTTAAACGATCTTAAACGCCACTTGAACTCTCCGGGCAACACACAGCGCCTGGCCGTAATTATATAGCACCCCAATTTTGACTGCATCTCAAAATCGGACAGCCAAAATTGTCAGACTATGTCAGACTATGTCAGTTGCATCTCCTGAGTGAACGCCTTCTTCAGGGCCGAGGGCAAACTGTGGCCTCTTCTATCCCTCATGGGGATCCTGGCTGCACCGGTGGTGTTTTTTACTGCTGTGCAAACAACCACGATGCTGGGAAGCCCGGCAAATTCCAGATGGTGTATGTGAGGCCCGTGTAATTCATGTCCATCAAGGGACAGTCACCATAGCCTGACCAATGACCAACAAAAGCCCTTGCGAAATCACCGAAATCATGAGCCTCTTTGGAAGTCCTTCACGTGGACTTCTACCTCTTGTCTAGAGCCAAGGAACCATACATGCCAAATTCCATCTCTGGGCCACCCTTCCAGTAGCTGCGGGAAAACTCAAAGAAGGAGTATCCCATGAAGAATGGATATCTTGGCGACTTTGCCAGCCTGATGTTCTAAACAACTGGACTAAAAGGATCGTGGGATACTGAAACTTTCGCAAATCGATGCCTTGCATGACAAATACAGGGAACGTGTTAAAGAAGCTAAGACCGAAACTTCCGGTCGAAAAAGATGCTCCAAGGTTTCTTGGAAGAACTATTCGCTTATGAATCCCAAATGCAACTCAAGCGTCTTGATAGCGCTGGTCAGATCGTTCATCATATCGCCATGAACGCTGTGATACTCACCGATGAATACCTTGGGCGAGAACCATGGAGAAACTGTGCAAGTCAAATGGCCAAATTTGGGAGCGTAGGTCATCAACAATAGAGATTTAATAATTAATATAAAAGGGATATTAATGGGAATAGAATAGAATGTGATTTATAAATTACATAGCCAACAAATGCCAACAATATGTTTTGATGTGACTGAACATAGGGGATGCCCCTCTTTTATGCCCATCAAATTTTGGGGAACATGATTATGATCCTCAAAGCATGAAAAAGGGTGATGGGCATGCCCATTGAACCCCCGCATCTCAACCAGTGCCAGCTTGCTGGTACTTTCATCTCATGAGTCCAAAAGCTGCTGTGGATGTACTTTTCCAGCATCATGTGTGCCACCTGGATTGGGAATGCCAATGGCAGCGATGTCTTGGGTGGCCGTGGCCAAGTTTGACATTTGCGAAAAATGTATAAGCCATGGCCATAAATATTCGTTGATTGCACCAATGTCATTGTGGAACCACTGTTTGGTCCTGCACCCCAGCAGTGGCAGAAGCGTGCTGCTAAGATGTTCTCCCACCTCGTTTGCCTTATTTGCGGTGTTGAAGCTATGCACAAAGCGGGTGCGGAAGGCCTCACAGGCAGGGCTGCAGTGGCAGCTGTCGGGCAGGGCCCCACATGGACCCTTGTACCAAAAGTCAAGTCTACAGCAAAAATCTGGGTGTATCTGAAAGTATATGCCCAAATTCGATGGTGTCCAATCATTCTCCCTATTAGAAATGGCTATGAATTTGGGGCATCAAAACGAAGATTCCCGTGGTGCACAAGGGGTGCCTGTACCAAGTCGTTCTTCGGCTTGTAGTTGATGGGTGGCTTTTCAGGCCCATCTTGCAGGCATTTCCAGAACCTGCAGCTCCCATCCCTTCGTTGGATGGTGGTAACTTGACACCCCCAGCATCCAGTCATTGAGTCGTTGGGGATCATCCCATTGAAAATGAAACATCTTTGAGTCACCACCAGTTGAACGCTGAAGCACGAATTTGTTGCTGAACTAAGATATCTAAGGTAAAGCAAGCCCTCTTTCTGTGTTCGCTCCCATAAAATTTCATGGAGTTCATGGGAAGAAAATGCCCAACCCCTTGAGTCCCTGAGCTCCTGGCTCTTCCATCTGCCCCAGGGCTGGAGCGTTGGGATGAACCTGGCCGAGATCCCTGAGACGATCATCCAACACCAACAGCTTCGACCGTCGAATCGGCGCCTGTGAATCTGGGAACATTGCGAAGGACCAGGTGATCGTCAGAGCAATCGGATTTCCAGTGACTCCCACGTCCTTTTCCTGAACGCTGGAGTACACAACTCAACAGGCGTACAATCCTGCTATCATGAAATCATATTACACTAAAACAAGAAGAACATAGCAGTAGCCGTAGCAGCCGTAGCTGTGAAAGGCACTGGTTAATGCGGCGAAGACTCCGCTTGCAGAATCGCATCAAAGACTGACGCCATGGCTCTGCATGTCAAAGACCGTGGATGCACCTCTGCCCCCCAAGCTGAATCCAGTTTGCTCTCAATGGATTATTCATGTGATTTCATTTGTCCATGAATCCCTGATCCATAAGTTGAACCATCCATACTCCAAACTAATCGCGGATTGATTGGTTGAGGAATCACTGAGTCTGGACCCATGGACTTGGATTGGCACATTTCATCGATCCACGAAATGACCATATTTGGAGGACTTGGGATTTTGGACCCCCCCAACTCCCCAACAAGACCTGGGAAAAAAAAAAACAAAAAACATTCACTGGGTTGGTTTAAGGGGAAATTTACAGGAAACCCCCATATTTAATGGTAAAAACCAGGGTTTCCTGTAGATTTTCCCTTAAACCAATCCAATCAAACATGCATCTACCGGCAGTTTTAAGCACCTTCAAGTCGGGCTCATTCGCCAAAATCAATGCCTTCAGCGCGGGATGATAACCTCAGAAGTCTCTCCCATCGCTGAGCCGATCTCGATCTAGCTGAGCCAGCCCTAACCAGTCATGGTTTGCTGGAAAATCCACCAACTGATAGATGGTTTTCGCAGCTACGAAGCCCAAAAGAAGGACTTTCCAGCTAGCCACATGTGATTACCAAAGGCTAGTCATTGGGGATCATCATCCCGTTTCTATGGTTAAAAATAAAAACTATTTGAAACCCACCAGGGATGGTTCTTTATTGTTCTTTCAGGACAAGATCTGGGGACCAATCCTTGAATAGTCCTGGAGTTTTCTTGATTTTCTTGTTCAAGTGATCCTTAAAGATGTGTTTCCTTGTGGCTCAACATGGCTCAACCATGAAATTCCTGGAATCCGGTGGAATCCCAGGATTTGGACGTGGCACGCTTGAAATCATCGATGGCAAAGCCCATGAGCAAATTCTTGTGATAGAAGAAGTATGCCTCGTCATAGCAGTACCTCAGCTGAATAGCTGAATCGCTGAGGATAATCAGCAGGTCTAAGGTTTGATGATTGAACTACTTAACTACTTCCAATGGACTTTAACATTGAAACCACATCCTCAACAGCACGTCTCCCTTTCTTAGGCTCTGTCCAATCGTTGATGAGGCAATTGTCCGGCCCTTGAGTGAAACCAAAATCACTCATTCCTGAGTCGGGATGATAAAATCGACCCATGGCTCTTGAACCTGAAAATCAAGCGAACCCGGACAAACCACGAAAAAATCTCTGTCCTGCAATGACGTCAATGCCTTTCTTATAGGCAAGGTCTAGGAAGGCGCGATGGCTGGTGTTGGCATCGTTGCCTTAGCCGAGTCGTAGGTCAATGGGGGATACATCGTCCCATTCCACTCAGATTTTGGGGGACCGTTGTTTGGACGAAGCCAAATTGTGGTTGGTGGCAAATGGATGGAAACGCAAGGTACAGAACTTGGACATGCGAACATCCCATTCAGACATCACCCATTTTGGGTGTATATGTTCGATTGGAACAATCCCTTTGTTGTGATGGCAATGAAACTCTTAAGGTTTGAGAGGTTTACATATATTTGCCCACTATCTGAGATATATATTGAGATCATGATCGCAAGACCTCCCAGAACTCCATGGTCATGATCTCCTGAAGACCATCTGAAGGTGATGCAAATTTGCCACTTGGATCCATCCGGGGTCCAGTTCCCATACCCTGATTTTCTTGTTTGATGAATGCCCCAAAATTTGTTGGTGAACAGTACCAACACTGCGAAGAATGAGCGTCTTAGCAACCCCTACCTGGTTTCCCATTGTCGGTGTGGTGATATCCCCGTTTTAGTTGGTCATCCGCATGTTCGCTCTGTCAAATCCATCGTCTTCCCCTCTGGCATCTTAAACTCCAACCAAAAAGCTAAAGACAGAAAACATGGGACCGTGACCGTGTCCTCGTTTGTGGTGCCTTAAACAACCACCACAACCACCACAACCACAACCACCACAACCACAACCACCACAACCACAACCACAACCACAACAACCACAACAACCACACCCAAAAATGGTAGCTTTCACCATGCCCCCGAAACAAGACAAAAAATGGTTTGGTGGCGGTGCCGCCCGACAGCATGGCTGGCCAAGTTGCCATACATTCGAATGGTGTTGCCACCCATGTCTTTGATCAACTGCAGATCCCCCCGGCCCCAGTCCGCCCACATGGCCCCCGTGATGTCCGCCATGAAGTCGTCGTTCATCAGTGGAGAGCCCGGTTTCTTCACAGGAGCCGGGCCGTAGGAAACACCTGGAAAAGGAGGGACCTATCACGAAGATCTTGATGGATATATATATAGCAATAGATATGTTACTGTTGTATGTCTGTTGTATATGGAATTCAATGGTATCGAAAAGATCATGGGCACAGATGGGTTTATGTATGTTTCTGTATATATATATATTTATATTTATATACATAAAGGCATGTATATGTGTAGATGTACATATAGATAGGATATTGCTTGTTACATTGTGGGTATTACTGTATATATGATCACCTGAAGATGGGCTTCAGGTTTTTTTGTGGTTGAAAATCATGAACAAAAGCAACATAAATGGTGTTGGCTATAGAAATCCTCCCAATGGCCCGGTGGCTTCAACCCCCATAATCTGCTTGTCACCATCATCATTCCAAAGATGCTTGAGAACTTAAAAAAGACCCTTTAACCAACAGAAAACAGAAATACATCATCTATCATCATCTGCTGTACAGATATGGCTATGGATCAATACCTATACATACCATTTTTAGTGGGATGAACATCCATTTACCAGCTATTTTGATGTTCACCAGGGGTACAAGGTTTTGACACACTGCCATATAAAACCACCTTTACCGAGCAGCACCGGGGGCACCTTTGACTGCGTGATAGCTGGGATCCAAGAGCCGAGGCGAGGCAAAGGTCTCGTAGACCATTCCGCAGGGCTTAGGACAGGTCACTGGGTCGATCTTGTTGATGAAGGACCTGTTGATGGGATGTTTTTATTGGGGGATACCCTCTGGTAAACTAACATAGCTATTAAAAATGGCCATTTATAGTGGATTTACCCATTAAAAATGGTGATTTTCAATAGCTATGTTAGTTTACCAGAGTGTACTAAGCATAGTTAACTGATGTTAACTGGGATAAATTAACGATAGTTAATTAACTGGCTTTCATAAAATGTTTAATGCCCCAAAAAACTGGCTGAACTTGGATCATCCATGACTCACAAGTGGTGTGGGGCTAGCTTACCCACTCATTGACATGGGATAACCATGGATAACCTGTAGGGAGAATGGTCGTCCCCGTCCCCAAAGGATGGTGGGAAGTGATACCCTCTGGTAATGACCAAACAGTTTGCGACCTGGAAAATTACCATCTTGATGGAAAGATGATCAATGGTGAATCTTCCATAGCTTGTTAGTTTACTGGAGGCTAGTACTGCACCAGTTGGTACCCATTGGGATTCCTATGAAACACTGGGACTTTAATGGGATTATAATGGGATTTTGCCCATCTAAGATCTACCAGCCGGTGCAGGATTTCGCAACCATCCACAGTAGCACTGAAATATTGGATCGGATTGGAAAATTTAGCAACTAGCAACTGCATCCGAACATTTCCAGCACAGTACATAATACATATAATTGATAGAATGGGCCGTAAAAGCAAACATTTTACGGAGAAGGGATATAGAATAATATGAATGTAAACAGCATTCATATGACAATCAATGGATTGTTTTGAAGAAAAACAATGATTGTTTATCTCTCCACATGATTCACATTAATTGTGTATCATTGTTTTAACCACCAAATAATCACAGAGAAATCGGATCTTCCCATGGGTTTTCCATGGTTAATTTCGCCTTCAACCCACTCTGGGAACATGGTTTTCCTGGGAACCAAATAGCCGGGTTAACACCGGATGCATGTTGTTTGAAAATCCAATCTTGCCCATGGTACCCAACGGCTATTTGGCTTAAAACCTGATGATGTATTGAAAAAAAACACATGTTCTCCATTGTACTAGATAGTTATATGTTGAAGTACAGTATTCATAGATAGTCCGATTCTCCAAATTTTGAGACACCCATGGAGCAAGTTTCAGCCACAGTGACTGAAACTCATCGAAGCTGCTCATTCCTGCCATTCAGAGGCGATCAGGATCTTGATTTCTTCACTCAAAGACATAGAAGTATGAGCCACAATAGTAGTTATCATCAATGACAATAATAGTAGTTAATGACAATAAGTTATCATATGTTATCATCAATCACAATAATAACATATAATATAGTAACTATCATCTTCTGGTCTTGTCTAAAGATCATCTGCCAGAAAATTCACGATGAAAAACGGCGAGGCCCGGGTGAAGACCAGGATATTCTTTGGGATCAGCATAGATGCCGTCATACATCCTTGGTGCCGCGGATGGCTGATGGCTGGTTTTGGGTTATGCCAGGCATGCCACATGGCCACATTCCTCAGTCAACATTCCTGGAAATAGTATTCTTCAATATTCTTCATATGTCACCAATCTTCATATTCTTCAATGATCCAAAGCTGATGGTTTCCCCGTACTTAAACCCATCCCACTTGGGAACTGGTTGACAAGCATGCTTGGTGGGTGTGGTTCCAACCAACCAATTTTTTGACCCAATCTCCATGTCTTGGATCCCCGACGTAAAAATCATAAAACCCTCAGCACCATTGGATTCCTTCCAACAGTTTTCACTGTGATTTTCCCACCATACCCTCTGGTAAACTAACATAACTATGGAAAATCACCATTTTTAATGGGAAAATCCACTATTTCTATGGCCATTTTCAATAGCTATGTTAGTCATTACCAGAGGGTAAACCATCCCTAAAAAAATCTGGCGAATCCCCCGGCCAAGCAACGCCCAGTCCACGGCTTTCCAACAGAGATCGTTGATGCTGGGAGAGCCGCAGGCGATGCCGGTCTCGGGGGTTTGACCTCGACTCGACGCCCGGCGGCGAAGGTCTTTGGGGCAGCAGAAACAATAGCTAAGTTGGATGTTTATGATATGGATGTTTATGGATGTTTATGGATGTTTATGGATGTTTATGGATGTTTATGGATGTTTATGGATGTTTATGGTAGATATAGTTCTATAGGTCATGGTGTTTATGAACCAACTTATAACTGGGGAACCATCTTGGAGGTTTTTCGGTGGGAGAACAAGTTATCACATGCTGATCACTTAAGTCCCAAGGGCTGGTGAACGAAAGCTAAGCAGGGGCAAGGTGGAGTGAGAGAGGTGGATCGAGATATGTGTATGCTTTCATGGAGTGACTTGGTGGAATAAGTTGAGTAGTGGCGTGGGTGAGGTGGCCTTTGAGCCCCTGCTCATCTGCTTCCAAGATGTGACTTAGCATGTGATAGCAGTTTAGCACGTGAACGTGCGGCTTAGGTCAGGGATAGCTAAGTGATATAGCTCGTAATTGTGCGACTTTTGTAGTAATACCACTACATAGCTTAAGCAGGTTTTGGTTATTATAGACGCTAAGGATATAATAGGTGTCACTCAAGAAGAAAGTGTAGTGTATGAGCGGATATGAGAAAGTGAAGTTGGCTGGTTTATTTTAAGGAAATTGATTGCTAAAACTTATCTATGAACTTTGGTGTCAGATGAGAGCGCCTACCTCAAGACTATGTGAGAATGAGATGAAAACTTACGGAATGTCATGGCCCTTCGCGTGTGTACTGTCTCAATGACTAACAGTTCGAGGTCTGTATGGTTATAGTTAATGTTTATCATGTGTTTTAATGTTTGCATACTGAGGGGGAAAATCGAATGAAAACTAAAAATTAAGAGTCAGATGGGTTTTATGCAGTTTTTAAGCCAGGTGTACGGACTGAGCTGCTGTTGCGAGTGATTACTGGTGCTTAAGTATGTTTGATACGCCCGTGAAAAATGATATTAATTGATTGATGATGGGATGTGTAATTGTGTGAGATGCATGATGGCTCCCCGAGCCGGTTTGGAACGTGAAGTCCAAGACGTGATTGATGAGCTGACGGCTGTTTAGGTGACAAGTAGCGCTTCTCCTTTTTTTCAAGGGTGTTGCACCTGGTAGGTTCACGTAGTGATTCCTTGCGTCGCTGCATTCGTGTAGACACGAGGAGTTGCTGCGGGTGACCGTCCCCACGGTGCGTTCATCGCAGTGGGCTGCGATCAGCAACTAGTGGTCATGCAGTGCGACCGTGCTGCTTGCTCAGCTTAGATGAGACACATCTGAATGCTGCGGAAGAAGAAGAAGAAGAAGAAGAAGAAGAAAGATGCATGATGGTCATGATGGTTGAGTAGAGCTATATAATTCGCCGAGGGGTATTGACCTAAGGGGGGGGATCGTGGCCTAAGCCACCGTGGTTTTGCAATTACATGCTGCGCGGTTTAGTTCGTCTGATCCTGTGGTATTGGCTTGTAATTGTGCGTGATGGTGATGCATGGAGGCCGGGGGGGGTTCGCGTAAAAAATCACACATTTGGCATTTGGTCTGCCCCATCCCTTGCTAAAGCAAGAAGAAACTCCAGCGAGCTACAGCTAGCTTTCGTGACTAGATGACATGACCCGATAGTGATTGTTGTATTGTTTTTTTTTGTGTTTTATTCTCTTGTAGGACAACTAGCATTTCACGGACTAGCCAAGAATCAAGCTACGCCTTTGGAATGCCCCCCAAAAGCTTGCCTTGCTCAACTGAACAGGCCCCCCATTTCATGGTTAGCTGATGTCGATGTTGGAACGGAAAGCCTTTCGTTTCATAGGGTGTTCAGTTCAAGATGTAAAAACTCTATATACTTGTTTGGAAAATGCCAATGTTTCCGACCTCACCACTCCAATGCCTGGCTTCACAAATTCATTCCCATTCAGTCAAGTAGCGCATCCCCTCTTTGGGCACACACTTTCCTTCCGCCGCTCGGTAGCCAGCCAGACAGAGGCATTTGTAGGACACGCAGCGGGTCAGACCACGCGAGGGGTGGCAGTTGGTCCAGCGACACTGACCTCCGGTGTCCAGGTCGCCCACATCTTTGGGCTGCGCCGTGCATTTGGAGGCTTCCTCAAAGGGGCAACAAAGATTGGAAAACCCGGGTACCCGGATGGTATCCTAAAATAGTTGGCTCTTAATGGATGTTTATTCCCTCAAATATGGCAATAGATTTTGACCCATCCCCATTTGTGACCCCATGGTTCAACTTCACAGGGCTCTTCAGACATACTGCCAGGTACCCAGCATTCCAAAACATTCTATTCTTCAGGGTTGCCAGCTATGATGGCTAATGACCCATGTAAATTCCATTGGTAAAGCCAGCGGCAAAGCCAGCACAGATAGCATCATTGGACCAAATCATTTCTACCATTGGAATAGGGGTTCCATGTCGGTGGTTATTATTCGTATTGTTATCGCCATCAGCTTTGTGCCTACTTGCCCATTGTTTTATTGCCCCATTGGATGCAAACTCATGTCATATGCATTTAAAATATGTGAGTGAGTTCCAAGTTCCCCATTTCTGGCCCATGCTGCATCAAACTAAAATTGAAAGGACATCTGCCAAATCACCTGATGATAATTGTAATAGGACCCATCATTCAAAAAAAAAAACTTTCCATAATATTCTATATAAAACTATATATATATATATACATATACATAAATCATTCCAAAACATTCCAAAACTTACTGGATTCAAAATGAATTCTTTTGAATATGTTGCTTTTTTTGTGAACCATGGGGCAACCCTGCAAAAATGCCCCAAGAGTATCCCTCCAAAGGTGTGGTCCATCTTGGTGATAAACATCTTGAGTTAGACTCAAAAATAAGTCCTCTTAGATGATGTCGAAAAAACATGCCTCTCGCATCTTTGTTCAAGACCATCCACCCAGCTCATCGATTCTGATAATCCGTGATAGTCCCCCATATTTTGGGTAGTATAACTCCCTTTGTTTTTTATCTACAGGGCTTGAACACAGCCACTGGGAGCGCAGTCCTTGTTGTAGTAGTAGCCCTCCTTACAGATGCATCTCCAATGATGGCAGGTGGTAGGACCCAGTGACACCTCATCGCAGTTGGTCCACATGCAGCTGGAGCCAGTTTCTCGGACACCTGACAGCAACAAACTGCAACGTGGCCTGGACGAGATCATGGGGATATGAACATATTGGAATATGTGTACAGCATATATATATATCATTATATATATATATATCATTTATATATATATCATTATATATATATATATTTATCATTATATATATTTATTTATTATTATATAATTTTACATTATATATAATTATATACATAAATATACATATATATATATATATATACATATGTGTATGATTATATATACATATGTATGTATATATGTATGATT
>Ga0126342_10018294_pt1 | contig 12026 bp, 12 predicted proteins | sample Cyp1metagenome_FD_92528 | JGI IMG/M metagenome (GOLD analysis project Ga0126342, IMG submission 92528) | Coral microbial communities from Lord Howe Island, Old Settlement Bay, Australia - Cyphastrea 1 metagenome | ecosystem: Host-associated > Invertebrates > Cnidaria > Coral ... | reverse complement strand
CTTCTTTCTTCTGACTCTTTCTCTTCTCTGATCTTCTCTCTTCTAATCTTTCTCTTCTCTCTCCCTCTGCCCTGCTCTGCTTTTCATCTGTCCATATTGTCGGAAGTTTGACTTCTAAACTTCTTTCGACTATTGTTATTATTTTTCTTATTGTTATTATTGTTTTTCTTATCGTTATTATTATTGTTATTCTTATTTTTATTATCTTTATTACTATTATTGTTATTATTATCATTATTCAAATTATTATCATTATTATTGTTGTTATTATTATTCTTATTATCTAATGTTATAGATGTGAAGATTCACGTTTGTTCAGTGAATGCAGAGTGATATCGGACCTCAGCACTGTTTTTTCAGACCGCTAATTACACTCCGGTTTTGCACACTCCTTGCACGAAGCTAATTACATTCCACTTTTGCACGCTCCTTGCACTGAGTTAATTACATTCCAGTTTTGCGCCGCAACCTGCGGTTGATGATCATCAGGTCATAGTGTTGGCCAGTGCGGCACAACCGGATTGGCTGACCACCCCACCAGCCGTCTTGACAAACAATTGCGTGAAAATGTGAGTGCCAAATCGCATCGGATGTGCCATCCAAGAAATGAAGGTCGCCCAATTCCAATCACTGCCACCATGGAGCTCCATCCAGCGGGGATCCTGCTCCATTTCCAGCTCAGCACAAGCTTGCATGAGCGCTAGCTCATTGGGTTCAGAATGATCCACAGCAGCCTGCAAGACTTTGAAGAGCCTCATTCGCAGAGCCAGCGCGTCCTCCTGGGCATCCGCAGGCGAAGCTTTTTGTCATGCACATGCAAACATTACATGAATGGAATTGTCTTTACTCTTCCAAGTTGGTTCGATATTGAATTACAGAACAATGTTTTCATGAAGTCTTCCAAGCATACGTGGCCTTAGTTCTGCTAGGCATCTGCAGCACTATTATCCACCACTTTTGACGGCCTGCGGGGCACAGATTTCACAGATGTCTCCTGCAGGTAGGCCGCCTCACTCAGGTCCTGAACTGCGGAGAAGAGGAGGCGCACCATGTTGCCCTTCCCAGGTTTCCGGTTGATACTGCCCGGCATGCGCCCAACCTGCGTGGTCCGAATACAAGCCGGATCGCCATGCAAGGAATGCGTGAGCTCTCTCGTCACAGTCAATGCATCTTTCGGAGCGTAACGCATGTCAATTGTAAGCCACAACTGCACAGACCCAGGCGACATTTCCACAATGGCCCGTGGCTGCAGGCGCAAGAGCCTGTCTAAAGTGTCAGCGTAGTCATCTAAGTCAATGAGCACCAGCTGCCCGTAGTGCGGCCGGACAAAGAAGTGGGCACGAAGAGGCAACCACCTGGCACGGCTACAATGATCACGACCAGGTGCCGGCAACAGATCAAGTACGGTTTCAACTGTGTCTACCCCAAAGGCATGGTCTATGGATTCAACATGAAGCATGGATAAAGGAGATATCAGGGTGATAAGATGTGGATTCATCCTATCGCCTGTTGAGATCTGAGTACACGAGTTCAGTGGAAGCTTGTGGCCGATTGACCACGGCAGCAGGCTTCTCCTCCGTCAGCAGCAAAATCTTATGGCTTTGTGCTTCCGGGAAGCATCTAATGAATTCCAAGGCAGCCCCTAGGTCCTGCAACGGCATGGTATGGCAGGTTGAAGGTGGGCCGCGTACAACAAACGAACACGTTGACAGTGGGAACTGCCTGGTGTTGACAGTAAAGCGAAGGCGTTGGAAAATGATCCCCCTTCATTGTGGGGGGCCACCCTTCCACCACCATTTCATAAACTTCTGGCCTATGGAATGGGGGTGTACGGGTAGTTTACTTATAGAATGATTTTTTTGGATTTATATAGAATGGAACCCTGCTTGGAATATGTATATATATATATAATGGAACAAAACAGCGTTTTTCAGAGGAAATATGGGATAATTTTCAGGGAATATAAAATTACTTCTGATGATAGGAGATGCTCCTCACACTTGAAGAATCCATTTTACAGGGGTTCAATCAAGGGGGATGGAAAATCGGCATTGTGTCAATGGTGTTTGTCCTGCTTTGGCCCTTCTCTGCTCTCCATGGTTCATGTGGGAACAGTGTGGCCCGATGTCTCTGCACAATCCGGGTCAACTCTCTTTGTTCCTGTCTATGTTTTTATCGTATGCTAACCCAGTGGTGCTTGTACTGTATTCTACCCCGTTCTGTAGTGATTTGGTGTCGTATCACCGTGTATGTCATTGTTTTGACTTGAATCAGCGTGTCCAGCGATTTATCGTCCCATCTATTATCGATCGATACTGCCTGTCCATCCACCGGTGCTCTTGATTGGCTATCTATTGGCCTATCTATGTCAGTGTCATGTGCCCATATATCCAGCTTAATCGGGTTATGCGTCTACGTACGTACCTATGTACCCACACATCGTCCCATGATTTAGTTACATATCCATTATATATCTATCCACTGATCTAAGTTTGTTCATGTTTCCTGAGCCTTCATGGTCCATCTTTCGACCTCTGCCTTGAACCACATTGTCGGCCAAGAAACCATTCCTCCAGCAACAATCGGCTTGGCTGCTGAGAAAACCCCCCCTCCCCTGCCACAGGGGGGGGAACCATCTGGCTGGGGGGGGGTGTGTGGGGGTCCCTGCTCATATATATATATATATACACATTTATACGTATATGTATAAGCCACCCAGTTGCTACTCATCTGGCGCTAGGTTATTATGTTGATCATCCATGCTTAATTCCTTGTATATCTTCATCTTCATTCTAGGGGGGGAACCATGATACCGTCACACCCCCCATATCACAGGGGGAGAGGGGTACCATGACGATGGGTGGGGGGAGGGGGGGACCCGAAACCTGGAACATATATGGTTTGTTTTATGGTTAGTATATATGGTTAGCATTGGTTTGCTAATATATAAGTTAATGTGACATAGTTATGTGGCTAGATGTGGCTAGTTATGGTCAGTTGATACTATAGACTTAGAATTACTTAAGATATCTTAAGATTTCTTATTTCCTTGAGAACGGACCCCCAGATGTTCCCAGTTCATTCTTCAGACGTCGCACCTGGAAAGTGGATACCGACGTGCTGACTTCATAGATGCACTGAATCGCCACTAAGAAGAGATAGAAGACTACTTGGGTGCTGCTGATTGTAAGCAGAAGCAGCAACAAACCCATGCTGAGGATCGATAGAATCACCAAGCAGGAGGTCCAGCTTCTCAAAATCGATGATCTGCGACATGCGGCCACCAGTAGTGCAGCTGCCAAGTAGCTGACCCCCAGCATGTAGCCATTGTGATCCGTCTCGGCCACATGATCTTTCAAAAGATTCTGCCAGTACGTCAAAGCAACGCCATGAGCTGGATTCACCTCATGGAGAATCAACCAAAAATCATCACTTGAAGATACAGTAGATCATAACGTAATCACAAGGATCATAAACCCAACCATATCCTGGCATATCCTCCTTTTGAAATCAGAAACCCCCCCCGAAAAAACAGACAACAACACAGCACTGCGATCAAAGCCTTGCTCACAGCGTTGAAGTCACAGCCAAGGCCCAAATGGTCCACCAGGCAACACAGGGCAGCTGAAAGATCTTCATCAAATCCGAACATGATGCCATGACTTTCTGCCTTGTTGGACCTGTTGGACCGCTATCTCGCGCTGAGGGCTTGGATCCGAGAAGAAAGATTGAACCTGGAAAATGCGGGTGTCCTAAATGGATACCCCTATTAATGGATTATTCAATGGAAAATCATATTAAAAACCATTATAAAAATCATCCTATTAAATGGTAACCCAAAAATGGTGGTACCCCTATCAAAATGGATGATTTGGGGTACCCCCATTTTTGGAAACATTTTTGGAAACCACCTAATATGAGCGCAGAAACGACCACAACACATAGCGCAGCATACTCCCTGCGACAATCAATGACAATCCAAGCAAAAGTGACACGTTTGACATTGTTTGACAGAATTGTTTATAAGACCATTCTACAAGGACCCTAAGGGGTAGTCATATATATTTCCCACTTTCTGCGCTTTCTGCGGTTTCCGAGGAGCATATCAAAGCAAGTCCTGTGGCAGCGGCAGAAACCACGTACAGCATTGACAGAGGGGCTCCAGAATCTCGAAGAACCTCACCTAGAATGGCAGAGCATGCGTTTGACAGCAGCAATACTGCCTTCATGATATGAACATCCTGCTGCACATGATCTGGAGATGCCAACTGAAAAATCACCGCATTCACTGCAAAGCGCGAGGCAAAATTGGCCGCCACCGTGATCTGTGCGATTTGCTGCGGCAGAAAGCTGGTTCCAAATAAGGTGAGCAGAACAGTGGCAAATCCACATATAGCACCCACCAAAAGAACGCCCTGTCCAGCCACCACTTCAAACTCTGAAAAGATACCCGTCAATAAAAGCAGTGGAAATCGGGCGTAGGTCCAAATTGGAAACATGTCTTGAAAGATGGCCTCATTGGTAAAGCCCTTCACCTGACTGGTGAGCCCCAAAATAGCTGGTATTCATGGATATCCATCCTCCATCATCCTCCCAAATAGGGTATCATCATGTAATATATAGATTTATATGGTATGATATGCCCAGTTACACATGGAATATCCCCTATGAAATATGCGAGTATATGGGTCACGGACTATAAACTACGGATGCCACATATCCCAACTTACGGGGGGCTATGAGCCCATGGTAGACCGGTGAATTGTTCGTGAAAAAAAATACCCTCTGGTGATGACTAACATAGCCATGGAAAGTGGCCCATAGAAATAGATGGTTTACCATGGTTTACCTATTAAAAATGGTGATTTTCCATGGCTATGTTAAATAACCAGAGGGTATAAAAAAAGCCCTTCACCCAACACTCAGCACTGATTTGATCAGCTTGTGAACCTGCTCTTTGCCTTGAGAAGACAGGCACCCCGAGGGGGTAACCCGCAGTAGATGCAGGGTATAATATTCTATCCATTTATCAGCTTCTAAGAATTCTTCAATTCAACTAGGGCAACTATGTGAATTATTCATATCATATTATCATTCTTATTCATTCATCTTCCGGAAAGCCTTCGTTAAAAACTCAACTCAACTCGCCCACAACGTCCAAAAAAGGTCCGTCGGTCCGTCGTAGCGCGCAACGCGGTACCTGCACCAAGAAATCCACCAGAAAAGGCTCGGAGGGCTTGAACTGTGAGAAGAACACCAGGCCATAGAGCCACAACAAGGCCGACGGCGACGCGGAGGCGGACGGCGAGGCGGACGTCGACGCCATGGCGTCACCACGGTCGCGGGGTCGTGGCGACACCACGGCAGTGACTAAAACAGAGCAGCCCTTGGCAAAAGAGTGACTACAATCGTTGGCAGAAGCATAAAACTCATTCAACATCTGAAGAATATCTTTGGAGTCAAAGTTGAGAATCAAAAGTCTGCCTTCACTCCTGGCTACACATCTGGGTTTAATGGGCTTTAATGGGATTATAGTTATAATCCACTTCATGGAATAATAAGACCCCATTAAACCCATTAAACCCCCATTAAACCCATAAAAATCCATCAAAACACCATTAAACCCCCATTAAACCCATCACAGCCCCATTCCTCACATCGACCGGTGCACTGAAAATCCATCCCTTTCCATCCTTTCCCAAGACACTCCGAGCTTTGCCCAGGGCAACCACATAGATCCCTTTGAGGTGATGCCTGCAGCCATGCTGCGCCCCCATGGTGATTCTCTGAGTCAAAAATGACAAAAAAAACAACAGAAAAAATGAGACATTCTCTAAAGATGTCCAACAATGTGAAAAACCTTTTCTTCATTGATAGATTTCAATCTAGAAAATATATTTAATATAATCATCATATATGATCATAGATTCTGAATCGACCCATGGATTGCTCAGCCTGCGACTCACTTCCCGTGGCCAGCCAGTTTGGTGCTTTATCGTATGGGGAAAATAGGCTGAGCCACTGGTGAATCATCATAGTTTCCCTGAAAAATGGATAAACATGGCTATAATGGAAGGTATACTCATTTCCAGACACATTTTCAGACACTGCCATATCTGCCATATTTCCCTTATTGGACCAACGACCAACGACCATCAGGTCCCCCAAAAAACGCATCCGGGCGCCTTGTGATGTCAATGCCGTAGCGGAAAACTTGCATCCTGGGCTCCGAGGCAAACATCCCTTCGGCGAGAATCCGAACATAGCGATGGGATGGATTGATGGATTGATTCAATGGGAATTCAGGGAATATCCCCACAAAATATGGCCTATGTAAGGTACAGTAGCTCCAATTTAGGATCCTGAAATGGCCATTGATGGATTGATGATTTTTTTTTCTAATGGGATTTGGGGAGCTACAGTATGATTTGAATGAATGAGTTATGGTACGGCCCCCCCAAAATCCCCCAAATCTATCCAACGACAGCGACCTGCGTTGAGTGCCCCACATGGTGCACCCAACACATAAAGTGCACAGTGCGGTGATAGGAAACTGCCGAAAACCCTCGTCTTGAAATAGTCTGCAACAACTCAAGATGTGTCTATATGTACATTGTGCACGTTGATTAGTGTACTTGATCGTAGTGCAAATCAGTGAGAAGTTCATAGGTTCAGAAACCGATCACCATGAATCTCAGTCTGGTGCTTTAGATCATCTGTCAGGATCTTGTGCTGATCACAAGCGAACTCTCGAGCCACCATCTGAGCCACAAGTTGAAGTGCACAGAGGCTTGAGGGACAGTGGCCAAAAATGGCGCTGCTTCAGCGGGGTAGAACCAGCTATAGCTACCCAAGGACTTAATTATTCTTATCATTATATAACTAATTATATAGGTATATAGCTATATATATATAAGTATATAATACTATGTACAACTATCATTTGGGTTAGACCCCTCTAAAAATCGGCCGTATCTCGTTGCAACGACTGCGTTTTTTTGCGCTCCACCGTTGCGAAGCTCCAGCTTTTTGTCACTCGAAAATTGGCGCCCTCGGGCGCCACGCTGGTCCCAGCTGTCCCTCAACCAGCAACCTCTGGTATCAACGCTGGTGTGATTTATATCATGAAATATCACATTGTAAAAGACGCCCACATCTTGATGATTTTTACAAATTCGGAACAGAAAAAAGAAATCAAAACGCAGAATTCCAAGATGATTCGCTGGATAAGATGGAAAATTACCATGATTGGCAAGGCAGATTTGATGACGAACACTGCGGAAACAAAAACCGCTTGATGCAAAGCCTTCACGGCTGTCAAATCATGATGCAGATCTGATCATCCTATCATTGGAAATGCGGAAGTAGCATTCTAGGCTATATGTATCTGCAAGCATCAAAAACACTTGATATGCCTTGCTTCCTTCTGGGTGGGAGTTTTTTTGGTGTTTTGCTGTCATTTTTCCATGGAGAATTCGAAAACATAACTTGTTTCAGTTTGTTATTGTCATGCGAAAGCTGCTATGATGTGGACCACGGCAAGATCCTCTGCGATGGCAAGGCACAGCCATTGAAAAGGAGTGAGACATGGAGACGTGTTGGCCAGTTCAGGCTGACACATCCAGTGCTGTTGTACCCCTTTTTCTTGTCCCCTGGTTACTGGATTCTCCATGATTGTCCCATGTAAAAAAATCCGGTGTTTTTCACCACAAACACGAAGCAGATCGAAGCGAGTCGCAGGATGATCCGAAAGATCCTCCGAAGACCGGTAGGGGTGAAAACTTCGCAGGAAAGATCCGTGGCCAGTGCGGATCTCAATGCACCAATTCCTCCCTTTCGAATTCGGATAATTTTATGACAAAATACATGATATCGAACATGATATCGAACATGATATCCAATCCCCCCATCTCCACTTTAATATCTATCCTCATCTGATCAAATATCACGCATTGACCGCTGAACCGCCCAGGACCGCTGAAGGCACCCCTTCTTTCGCAGGGATGCCCCGAAAGTTCTCACAGGTTGAGCGACATGAAATTCAGGTCCTGGGGAACTAAAGGAGGGCCATGAAAATTTGCAAAAAAAAATGTTAAAAATGGATGTTAAATATTGTTAAATGATGTTAAATGATGTTAATCGAATATTTAAGCAACAAACATGTGGGTTTTGAACTAACCAAAATGGGAGATATGTACGTTGATACAGTATGATACAATATAAGCACCAATATGATATTTGGCCATGGGTCGGTTCACCAACAGGTACCTTTCTGTAGCTGTAGCAAAAAACTGGAACGCTAAATAGATATTCTGATGTTTATCCCGAAAATATGCAATTTGATAGGTTTTGATCCATTCCCCATTTTTTTATCATATCTTGGAAGCGAACCTGCTTTGAAACTTATTTGGATGTCGGCACCAAAAAAGGGCACTAATTTTGTCAGTGGCGAACATCAAAAATTAATCCAGGTGTCATTCGCGGGTCAGGGCATTCACCGAACCTTTTGGTTTCCAAATTTCCCAACAAAAAAACACATTTGGGGGTGTCCATAAATGGGGAGACTCCAAAATGGATGGTTTATAATGGAAAATCCTGTCTAGAAATGGATGATTTGGGGGTACCCCTATTTTAGGAAACCTCCATATAGATAGATATAATGATATAACTAGAATATATGGCCAATAGATAGTATAAGCCATTGTAGGTACCTCGAGCCTCATTTTCTTGAGACATCATGCAATGGATGATGTGAGTTTACGCTGTCCAAAAGACTCGGGTCGAGGAGTCAACTTGATGCACGTGTGGAACAAGTATGACATGGACCATCTCTAACACAGGGTTGGAGATACATGCTCACTTTTGGGTATAATATGATATAATGTGAAATATATATATATATCATATGTATATATATATATTATATATTATGTATATATATATATATTATATACCTATATATTTATGTATATGTATATATACATATATTTGTATATATTATATTATTTTGTATATATATTATTATATATTTTATATTATATATTATATATTATATATTATATATTATATATTATATATTATATATTATATTATATATATATTATATATTATATTTTACATTTTGTATATTATATATTATATATTATATATATAAATGTTGAAAGGGGAGGTCCGAAATCATCCCCTAGCCCATATATGATAGTTATATATATATATTTAAAATATATTTACAAAATAATATAATATACAAATATAAGTATATTATATTATATATAATATATATTATATATATATGTTATATTATTTATATATATTATACTATATATTAGATTTTATTTTATATATATTGTATTAAATATTTTGAATATATATTATATATTATATATATTATATATATCATATATATAATATACATAATGTATATTATATATACAATATATACTATATATATTATATATAATATATATATATATATAATATATTTATATATATATATATTATATATAATATATATATATAATATATTTATATATATATTATATATATTATATACTATATTATTTATTATATATATTATATATATTATATATCATTTACTATATCTTCTATATTGTATATTATATTTTATATATTATATATAATTTATATATATGTGGGAGATTTCACCAGCCTGGTCTGACAAGACAACTCCTGCTCACCCCGTGGCTCCTCTGGCCCAAATGGCTGCGGATTCATGGGCCATGGAGGCAGGCCTGAAAAAACGGATTGGCGCGCATGCCCGGTGTTCTCTGTACTATTCGGTATGTATATATATATATATTAAAAGAAAAAAAACATATTAAGATAGTATAGTAAAATATACCAAAATATTGCACCATATTCAAAATTATATATAACAAATGTTAAACGCAAAAAATATAACAAAACACAAAAAATGATCAAAATATATGCAAAAAATATGTTATAAACATATCATATACTAAACTCTAATATATTAAAATGTTAAAAGTACATAGAAATACATCATAATCATAATATAAAATCATTCAGACAATTATCCCGGCAAGAGACCCCAAACTTATGACCCCGTGTAGAACAGAGAAAGTTGATTTTGGCAAAAAAACAAAACAAAAACAGAATCACCAAAAAAACCCACTCGACAGGAAGACCCACCAGAAAAAACAAAAAAAGAACAAGAAAAAAATAAACAAAAAAAAAAATAAAAAAAAAGAAACAAACAACACCTGCATTTTCCTCAGTTTTTGTTTTTTGTGTTTTTTTTGTTTTTCTTGTTTATCTTGTTGGCGTGTTGTCTTCTTTTTGTTTTTTTCTTGTTTTTTCCTTGATTTTGGTGTTCTAGTTTGTTTTTTTTGTTCGCTCTGGTTTTGTTTTTGTTTATACGTTTTTTTGTCAAACCCTATATTCTCTGTGTTGCTGGGGTTAAAAACCCGAATGTAGGATAATGTTGAGGATGATGATGACGATGATGGTGATGATGACGACGGTGATGATGATGATGATGATGATGACTGATGATGGTGATGAGGACGATAATGTTGCGCACGCTGATGTAGAGGATAATGATGTTGAGGATGATGAGGTTGAGGAGGATGATGTTGAGGATGATGAGGTTGAGGATGATCCTGTTGAGAATGATGATGTTGAGGAGGATGAGGATGAGGATGATAATGCGGAAGAGGAAGTGGAGGATGATAAGGTGGAGGAACATAATGCTGAGAAGGGGGGGATGATGGTGATGATGATGATGATGGTGATGATGATGATGATGACGACGACGATGTTGAGGATGATAATGTTGAGGAGGAGGATGAAAAGAATGATAATGCTGATGTTGCGGAAGATGGGGTGGAGGTTGATGATGTTGAGGATTAGGACGTCACGGGGGAGGAAGATGATGATGTTGAGGATGATGATGTTGAGAAATATGATGATGGTGATGACGTTGAGGATGATAATGTTGAGGCGGGTAATGAAATGCAAGTCAACATTTCACAAGAGCCACTTTACACAGAAATTTACAGGAAAAATGCCGCGCCCAAGAGTGAGCACCCTGATCAAGCAGCGGTATTTACCATCACCGTAAGAACCCGTCAGTGTGGACATACTGTTTGGGGAAATAAATAATATATCATAAAATACACTTTAAGTAAAAATAGATAAAAACAAAATAATTTTGAATAAAATAAAATATGATTTAATAAACGATAAAACACGATAAAATATAATAAGATAACGTAAAATAAAAGAACATATAGTATAGCAAAGTAGAGTAAAGTATAATATTGGAAAAGTATATAATATATAATATAAACACATATAGTATAATATAATCTAATATAATATGCCATATGATATGCCATTAGAAAAATGTATGTCATATAGTACAATAAAATATGTCATGAAAAATATGTCATACGATAAAAAATGATGCAATATAATATGATATGTCAATTGAAAATATGATACAGACAATATTAAACATAATATGTTATATGACATTTTTTAATGAAATTATATATGTTATGTGATATACTCTATAAAATGACATATGAGATCATATTACAAAATATATCAAATTAACTTTTCTGACATTTTTTAAATACTGTCTGACATAGTTTATTTTATGACATATGTTTTAACAAAATACTTCATGAAAATTCATTATAATAAATAAACATCATATGATATAATAGAATACATTTTAATACAATATTATAGAATAGAAAAGAATAGAATAGAAAAGAATAGAATTAAAATAGAATAGAATAGAATATATGTTGAAATAATCTACATTCAAGTAATATAAATTAATATAATCTAAGTTAATACAACAGAATATACTGTAATTTGATACAATATTTGAAACAAATAACAAAATATAATATACCAGTAGTACCGCACAAGGCGGTGGCGGAAGTTTCAAAAATAGGAAACCTATAGGAGAAGCGTGTTGCTGTGGCGCAAAAATGGCAGAGCGAACCCACTGATGGATTGAAAGGTGGTTG
>Ga0126342_10018293_pt1 | contig 12026 bp, 8 predicted proteins | sample Cyp1metagenome_FD_92528 | JGI IMG/M metagenome (GOLD analysis project Ga0126342, IMG submission 92528) | Coral microbial communities from Lord Howe Island, Old Settlement Bay, Australia - Cyphastrea 1 metagenome | ecosystem: Host-associated > Invertebrates > Cnidaria > Coral ... | reverse complement strand
GTGCTTCGCGCCACAACGGCGTGCAACTTTTCATCTCTCATCTCCCCAGATGTCTCCGCACCCGCCGCTTTAGCGAGCCTACTTTTCAACCCTCCGGAGCCACAAAACCACGAAAAAACACAGCGTTTCAGTGTTTCGCGACTTTCCTACCTTTTCGCGCGCCTGCATCTTCTTTCTTCTGATCTTTTCTCTTCTGACTCTTCTCCCTGCTGACTGCTTTTTCATATCTCCATATTGTCGGAAGTTTGACTTCCAAACTTCCTTCGATAAATTGTTTGTTTTTATCTACATTTATGGAATTTACCCATTAAAGATCGAGTTGTTTCACAAGTCATAGGAATTTGACGGAGATTCAATTTAGTTAAGACCATTATTATGGATAATCAAAGATAAAACGGTGGGAAATCATGGGGATAAACTCTTTGTGAAGTCAACGTATAACTTCGTTGGGATAAAACGTTGGGACATGAAGCAGCAAAAATTGGGATCTCAGCAATGTGGGTTGGTCACCTGGTAAGAAAAAAATGAGGTAAGACAAATTGAGGTAAGAAAAAATTGGTTACCTGGTGGTAATTTGTCAGTGGCCTTATCTTAAATCAGCTAAGCTGCCTTGTGGCCACAAATAAGTGCATCTCTAAGCTGCAAATCACTGACACTGATTTTGCAAAGCAGTTCAAGGCTTTAGTGAGAAACAAGCTCATTGAGCTCAGAACTCAGTGGCAGGCCCAAAGAAAAGCTGATCACTCTGTTTGGAAAGTGGGTCAGAGATTGTCACTGCAGTTGTGTCAGCGAAGCAATGGCTGAGAAGAATCTCTCAAAGCAGCAGTCAGGAATGGCACCCTGGTCTATAGACCAGACCCAGCCTCATGACTGGAGGGTGCACCTCTGGTTGGCCTATTGGTAGAGCTTTCTGTGGATATCTGTGGATACTGGGGTTCAATCCCAGCGGGAGTTTTTGAGTCAGCTGCGTTTCTGTAGAATTGGGATGAATTGATATCGAATTTCCATAGTTTCATTGAAATTTTTTGGTGATTTCACTACATCTCATCTAAACAATTGGCATTGAATGGGATATGACCACCCAAAATGGACAGCAAATGGGTTTCCAAGCAGCAAAAGAGACGCGATACATTGAAATAGATGGGTATTAGGTACCTGAAACTTGAAGGGAAAACAGCACAATTTGATGATCCGTCATCATTTTCTCCAATAAAAGTGTGATTTTGAGGTATCCCCATGAGACAGACCCAGTGATTCACAGAGACGGATTTTCAATGGGATTCTGAGGCACCCCTGGAAAAAAATGTACAGAAGAAAATGGTTGTACAATGGCTTTTCAAACCTCTCTAGTTTAATTACCTAAGTAATGGCTCTACAAAAACCACACACTAGGCTGATACAATCGAGGAATACGCAAGATCAATGGGTATAACGACCAGCAGATTATGTTTCAGGCAGCAATCACAGAAATCAATGTTTGAAGTTTAGTTTTATTGGGTGGTGTTGACACCAACAATCATGTAGCTCTATGTCTACATCAGCAATTGACAACATTTGTTTTCTAAAAATAAGACATCAACCACCCCACATTTTCCAATGGATTACCATCACTTTACCCATTTCAATGGCCATTTCCGATGGCGGTTTATTAACCCCCATATGATATTGGTTGTTTTAACATCCTTGTGAAATCGTAGGAACCCCCAAACAGATAGAACAGTGGTAGTCATGGCCCTTTAACTTACCAATTATAAGTTGTTATAAGTGGCTACGAATGGGATTATACATTCCATAAATGGGGTGACTTAGTACTTATAACTGGTATCACTCGGGTCACACTTGTAGGCCACGGCGTTTGTGGCGATCTTCCATGCCATTTTCCTGATCAACAGCTCCCTGGACCTCGATTTTGGTGCTGGGAGTAGCAAAGAAATGCAGTCTTTTTGCCATTCGTACAAGGTGGGGCCCCCAAACGTTATATCTGTTAGTTCGATGTGCTAAATTTACTATTTACTATAGATATATCCACCAAAACCCGAATCATTGGAGTTAGAAATCAGCGTTCTCGTGGGCGGGGGCCCACCTTGCAGGGGTTGAGCCAGGGGAAAAATTGTGATTCAACCAGGAAACACCAAGGGACCAAACTGATTTTGAACCAATGAATCGTGGAATATGGGCTTGTCTTAACTTGGGGAATGCCACATTTGTTGGTCCCCTGTAGCATTTTTTTAGAACATGATCAACCAGGGGAACTGGGACAGCTTGGCAAGACTTGCCCTTGGTGGATGGGATTGAAGAGTAAGGAATCCAGGATAAGATACCCGGCCTGGAACATACAAAAAACTATGGAAAATCACCATTTTATGGCTGGGTAAATCAACTATAAATGATTTAATGGTCATTTTCAATAGCTATGTTTGTTTTCCAGAGGGTATACTAAAACCATGATTTCGATGGGGGGTTATTCAATGTTAGGGGGAATACTTTTTGCGGAACCAACATATGACACACTTGCTCTGCTATCCCACCTTTGAATGTGTCTCATATAGGTTGGAAATTGGAGGAATGTTCCCCCTAAGTGGGAGAGAGGCGCACACCTGATGGGTTACCTGATGGGTTTCCTGATGAATTTGTTTGGTAATTTCCCGAGTGGATGTTGCTACGCCATGTGTGATCCATACCCATGTAAATATTTATGCCACTGCTGCCACTGCTGCCACTGCTGCCACTGCTGCCACTGCTGCCACTGCTGCCACTGCCTCTTGGTTATCGCTTGTTTTTATCTTATTGACTGGTTGTGTTCATTCTTGAGCCATGGCCACATTCATTAGACCTTTGGACCTTTCAAACATCAAACCCGGTTGGATGGTTGATCCCACAAGCTATGCCACCTATTACTATATGCCACCAATTATATACTTGTTCTATCTTGTTCTCATATATTTGGGCTTCAGTCACTCATCACAAAATCAAAGGCATATTTGTTGGATTGAATCAATGTACGATCGTCCCTCATGTTTTGATTGGTTGAACTCTGGTAAATATTGTCCCGTGTTATATATATTGGCTGAAAACAGTGTTGTGGGAGGGTTATACCGACCATCCTCAAAACGGTCCAATGTTTTTTTCCCCCTCGAGGAAGGCTGGCACATACGGTAACGGTTACCGTATGTTCCTTCCCCAGAATGGTGTAGGAAAAGCCATATTTGGCGGTGAGATCCATGATTTATCTCATCCAAATATGGAAATGGTCGGAAATAATGATCTATTGGTGGTATTTGTGGATCATTTCATCCACATTCCCTTCTCGAGGTTGGGTCTCTCGAGGTAAACTGAGTCGAGGCACGGGTTTTGGACAATGGGAATGGCTGGTGAATAGTTTGTAAAGGGCTTGATCAATGAGTTGCCCTCTGATGATTTATATTAAATGAAGCCCGAGTCATACCAGTTTTAAGTATTTTTAAGTCACTGATCATCCCATCGAAAGAATCAGTTATTTCATCATTTATAATTGGTTTCTGGGGCCATAGCTGCAACATAAGGATGGAGGATGAGGGAGGCAAATCCTCTGTTCGGGCTATTCGCAGCGATCTTCGCCGCGAAAACTTCGCCTCGGCGGGCCACAGGTTCTTTAACGAAGCTGTCGGCATTCAGCATTCAGCACCAGCAAACCGTTCTCTGGGGCCCATTCTATGTCCCAGATGCTCCATGGTGCTGGAATATTTACCTACAAAACTGGCGAATTGTTGGGGTAAATGTAGGTAAATAATCCAGCACCATGGAGCATCTGGGTGTAATAAATTTGGTCAATAAAACTGTTGTTGTTGACCTTTTCTCAAAATTCGCTGCTGCTCCTGGACACGGAAAGTCAGCCTGCAAGATTCGATGGTCGACATGGATCTTGAGCACAAAAAAGCGGTTGCAGGTACTTTCTGTCACCCCATAAAAATGGTTTATGTATCATCCCATAGAAATAACCAGTTATTTCACTAATAGCCATAGCCATAAAAATGGAATGTATCATCCCATAGAAATATATAAATAATCAGTTATAACCAATAAATGGCCATAACTATGGATCTTTGGACGCATCTTTGGAGAGGGATACATTTCGTTGCACGCTTCCGTGCTGTTCAAGGTGGTCGGATATCGCGAGGTTTGCGACCAGGGAAAGCGACCACAATGATGTACCCTTTTTTCCCCCTTGTTCAATCACGATTTAATAGAGAATTTAATGGGGACTTTAATGGGATTTAACAATGGTGATTTAAGTTGGTGGTTTGGAACATATGAATTATATGTTTCCATGTACTGGGAATGGAATGTCATCATCCCAACTGACGAGCTCATATTTTTCAGAGGCGTAGGCCCAACTACCAACCAGTGAATGATTTTATGGGACTTGGTAAACCCCAAAAATACATCCCCAATTTTGGTTGATTCCATTCTTTTCGATGGGCATAGCCGGCATACCAAGGACGGGGATGATTTACAATAACCTTGACTCATGGTTGGTAAATGGGATGATCTGCACAGAAAATCATGGGTAAATTGCTGCCCCACGTGGGTCATGAACTCTATAACTTGTTTGAATCCATGGATACTAGTTTGATTCATGGTACTAGTTTAATACTATTCAGTTATAGTATAATAAGTATTAAAATAATGATACATTTGTCTCTCCAGTGGCGAATGGACGGAGAGATTCGGAGCTATGGCTCTATTTTTGGTATCAAATGGAGAGCCAGTTGGAGCTACGAGTTGTGTTTCCCAACCCCATGATAGATAATAACTTGTGTTCTATGTTTTCAAAAAAACATTTGTTTTAAGTCACCATGGATTACTTATCTTTAAATTACTTTGTAAAGTATGTTTAATTTGCTATTGTTTTAGTCTAAGGTGTATTACCAAAGTTAATCTCAAAAACAATCTGGCAATTTGATACAACCTGATTTTTGAGCATCAAAGATCTAATCCTGATGAAAATGAGATGTGATCTTTGACGGAGCAAACATCCTTCAAAATCAAGGGAGCGACTAGTACATGTCCTCCCTGTAATTTAACATAGCAATGGAGAATTGCCGGTGTATATATGTATATACACATTATCTATACATATTATAGATGAGTTGCCTATAAGAAATGCCGATGTTCTAATTTTCCATACCCTTTTATGTCATATGTTCTGGAGGCTAATAACTCAAAAATTGGCAATCTAGATCAACCTACATTTATGGAGGTTTATAGTTATAACTTAATTGGGATTATACATTCCATAAATGGGTTTTAAGTTATAAGTATACTTATAACTGGTAAAGGGCCATAACTACGTAGTTTGTTTGTTTTGCTAATTTTGGGTGTGTGTTATGTGTCTTCAATGTTGACCCGTTGGCCCGTTGGCCCATTCACTGTGCCAGAATTTGCCGTCGGCATGAGTGCGCCACTCTTGCTGAATGTGCCTGTGTTGGGACACCTGGCCCGGGGGGAGGAGGGTAGAGACAGAGATTGTACTGTGTGTGTAATATTTTTTACATATAGGTATGTATACATAATGGCTCGTGTTTTTTGATATGTACCATGTGAATACATACTCACGGATATACAATATCATTATTTACATCATTGGTCAAGACCACCAAGTTATTCACTTTTTGCAAGTCCTGTTGCATATCTCCCGGATTTGGCCGGGGAAAATGTGAAACCCTGCAGAAATTGCTATAGTCAAGAACGTGGTTTCTGACTGTCTGGAAATTGCATTGCTTCAATGGCGAATAGCCAGCTTGATGGTATACCCGTGTATACCCCATTGAAGTGCAGACCAAATTAGTGATTCAACCCATGGACGCCAGTTGCTTCAACCCAACATTTTCGCCTCAGCATTTGGACGGCACCATTTTTGACCAGGTCATTGCACTTGGTTTTTCAAGGACAGTGGTGGGTCAGGGGCTCAGTTGAAATTTGGGATATTACCCTAGAGGATGGGGCCCCAAAGGTGTTCAGTTGAGATATGGCTGTGGTTGAATTCTATGGTTTATGCTAGATATAACTACAATATAGTTAATGTGATATAACTATGGCAACTATGGTGATTTTTCAAAGCTAAGTTGAGATACAAGTGGCTGAATTTCATTCTAGACATAACGAACGAGTTTTCATGGGGTGAATCTAAACCAACAAACATGTCTCCACAAAGCTCAGGCTCACCGCCCTCATCAAACCGCAAACAAGACAATCCTATGCAGGCGAGAACGTGGAGTCTTCCACCTATGCCAGAGTGGCGTCCTGATCCTGAGAACTATGACGCAACTAAGGTGAATGGACTCACCTTTCCTAAGGTGATCAGAAGCTCCCAATTTGCGGCATCCCGCGACATTGAAGGACTTGATCCTTTACATGTGCCCATTTGGAAACTCATGTACCAAGAGCGCAAGAACAATTGGATGCGCAGCTGGCTAATGGGCGTGAGATGTATCTGCTCCCCGTGGGCGATGTCGGGACCGCTGTCTTCATTAGCGAGATGCTTCAGCAGATTAAATCTAAAGGACTGAATGTCGATGCCATGTATGCTCCGCTAAAGCTCAGGTGGATGGGCACACCATGGATAAAAAAGCTGCCGCACAATACGTGGCTGGACTACTTGCTGATACTTTTCATGCATGGCGACCAACCTCCAGCCATGATGCCAGTAGCCAGCAACGTATCCTGCAGCTTGAGACCGAACTTGCACAAGCTCAGGCACAATTGCAGGGTCAAGATCCGGGAAACCAAGAACCTCGGGGGGCATCATCCCGCAGGGTAAATTTAAACATCAATGGTGATGGCTTCACATCTATCTTAGTTTGCCCCTAGGGTAACCGAAAGTGGGGATGGAACCAACAGATAACGGATGTATTTGGACAATATTTTTGTTGAGTTTGAAAAGCACCAAACAGGTTGGGATACAATTGATACCAACTGGTAAATTAACATTACGACCCTGGAAGATAGGGGTTGGAAGATCAGTTTCTTCTAAACATTGCTTATTTTCAGGGTCTGTCTGAATTTACCACAGGGTAAATGATGGTTCTGGGTTGTCAGTCAGAAGTCAACATCCTTGGTATATCCATTGGTTCAAAGCCTGAATTTCAGATGGAACAAAGGGAACCCCAGTTGCGATTTGGGAGATGATTTTCCTCTTGATCATAGCCATAACTAGGGCAGCCTAGGGGTTCCATGTCGAAAAAAACATCGGTGCATGTAATGTATCAACTCCTGCATAAAACTTCCCCAAGGGTGATCAATTACATTTACCAGATGTACGTGTATACCTGGTAAGTTTGAGTAGGTGAAAGTGGGTGGTTTTTTTTTATACATATTATATCCCACTAAATTTGGATGAATTCTGCTGGGGATATCATTGGGATATCAATAGCATATTAATGGACTAGCAATTGAATATTGGATGGCATCTGAATGAAATCTTGGTTTTCTGGATGAATTTGAGCATGACCTCACATGGTTTTCTGTCACTGGAAGGGTGAATGTAGTGGGAATCATTCAGAATTGGCTTAGAATTTCAGCTGTTTTGAGTAGCTGAAGGGTTAAGCCTCTGGGATGGTATCCAAGATCCTTGGATTACTCCCTTAAAGAACACGGGTGTACCCCTGAACCCATTGGACTATCATAGTTTTCCCTCAAACAGATCGCCATTTGGGTGTATACATCTGTATACGACATTTTCTGACACACCTATTTTTTTCCCGGATAAACCCAATTTTGGACACATGTGTGGTTACGAATTGCATCCCAATGTTTCTAGTCGAGTCACTCTTGTAGTTGAACCTCATTTGCTGTACAAAGTATGCCTTCCAGTTGCCCACCCAACGCGCTGAAAAACCCAAGGTGGAAGCCCTTTTCGCGGCATATCCTGGTTGGTTGGGAAGCCAAAAACAGGGCGGGAAAAGATCGCCGAAAGCATACGTTCGGTGGGGCCATGAAACGATAGCTACGTTCGAAAACATCTCCAAGAACGAGGGTTTATAGTGGATTGTATAACTATATATGTATATATCTGGTTGGTGGTTTGGAACATTTATTATTTTTCTATCTATTGGGAATAATCATCCCAATTGACTTTCATATTTTTCAAACATGGTTTAAAACCACCAAGTTAATGAGGTTTCAAACCCAACTTATAACTGGAGGGCCCCACTTTGTCTGATGGCCAGCACTGGGTCCATGAAAAAATTGTGTTTTTTCAACCTAAAATGAAGATGCAATGAATATTGGGATAAGCACCAATCTGATTTTGGGATATGGTTTCTGAAAGCCGGGCTATAGCCCTAAAACGGCAAAACTTCACGAGCAATATGATGAATCAGCGGATTGTGTGTGGAATGGCTGAAACCATTCGTGCCCAGACAGATATCTCAGCCCTTCAAAAATGTCCCATGACTTGGCAACGATGAAACATCGCCTTTGGGTTGTTGGAAATTCGAGTAGATGGCTCCCCTACCAGGCATGTGTGAGCGGTGCTCATACTTAAGAGTGTAGTTATGCTAAGTTCAGCCCCATTTACATTCGAAAATAGAAAAGGCAATCTAGAAATGCTTACTTGTATGAACATTTGAGCCCCAAGTTTGTTCCATTTCAATCTGCCCAAAAGGAGGGAAGTCACAGAAGCATGGGGGGTGGTTTTGAAATGTGTTTTGGTCTTGCAAGGTGGTGCCCCCCCCCCAGTCATGTTTGCTGGTTTATAACCGCCGTGAATACTAGTTGTATATAATGTGGATAGATAGGTAGATAGATAGATAGATAGATAGATTCGATAGATAGATTCGATAGATAGATTCGATAGATAGATAGATAGATAGACAGATAGATAGATAGATGGATAGAAAGATAGATAAATATATAGATAGATAGATAGATAGATAGGTAGATAGATATTTAGGTAGGTAGATAGATAGATAGATAGGTAGATAGATAGATAGACAGAAAGGATTAAATAGTTAGATAGATAGATAGATAGATAGATAAATGATTGTATGTGTATCATGTGCACATTTATTTTTGGAGTTATGCTCACCAACCTAGCAATTCCAAACTGGGGCAACACTTTGTGGATTGTTGGAATTCCACGGGGCAAACTATGAACCGAGATGACTTCATCAATGACTTTGGGCGAAGAGCTGGGTAGGCACCTATAGATAGGGACTAAGCTGACCCTTGCAAAATTGAACGTTACTAAAGGTGGGCCCCCCTAGTTACCATTGGTTATTAGCTCCAACAACTATGTGGTCCATGGTTTAGACAGTTATAACCCGTAACACTATTTAACACTTATAACTGGCTTATAATATGATATATAACCTGAATTATAGGAGTTATGATCCCATTTATAACTGTTAAGGGGCACAACTGTGGGGGATATCACTATATATAGTCTAGCAAATTTCTCTGCGTTCAAGGCCGCGGCCTGAATTTGAATCGGATTGTTTCCATCCACATCCAGACACCACAGATGGGTCAAAACCAATCAAAACCTACCTGAAGTTACTATCATATCAGTTACTATCCACTATCATATCACTTCACTTACTATCATATCAGTTACTACCATATCATGATGGCTATTACTACATATCAGTTACTATGACTAGTGGGGGAACCACCATCCAGCTGAATCCATGAGGCCGGAAGTCTTCTTTTCGGCCAACTACGCCCTTGCCTGGGCAGGTTGGAAGTTTTAAAATCGACCCTGTTTGATCCAGATAATATGTATCGTCCATTGCACTGCCACCCGTAGAGCTTCGTAACATATATATATATATACCCTCTGGTAAACAAACATAGCTATTGAAAATGGCCATTAGCGGATTTACCCATTAAAAATTGTGATTTTCCATAGTTATGTTAGTTTACCAGAGGGTATATAGTATTATCTAGTTGCCTAAGAACTAAAACACCAAATTTTGTGACCAATAAAATAAATGGAATCCATAAATTTGGATCAGTTCTGTATCAACATGGTCATCAAGTATCATCAATCTATATGATTATTTTGGTGGCCAAATTTGATCATGGAAAGTGAGAAGGGCTGGGCAGCGCTGAAGATCGCTTCGACTATTTGGGACGATGCTCCCAGGTATGGGTCAGAATAGAAAAGACTCATGAACCCTTCCTCCCGAGATTAAACACCTCCTAATTATTGGAACTGTTCATTGTAGGGTCCGATTTTGATGTTTTTTTTTTGGGGGGGGGGGGGGGGAATACTGAGAATTAATTGCTGATTTTCCAACTTGAAATTGTAATTCCGGAGTGGTTCCGCAGCTAATGATCGTTTTTGCATTTGCAAACAATATCGGTGGGATGGGATAAATATGTCTCTGTTGATGAAACGCATATGGGTATGGGCCGGTATGGGCTTGTCTGAAAATAGGGTAGCGCGTAACAAACCCCACAGATTATATGTTTTTGTTCCGGGTTTAAATGCTCAATTGTTTACAGTAGATTTTCATCTTTGCACCAACCCATATCAATTTTCAGCGCTTAAATTCATGATGGGAATCCCCACATGTACCTGGGTGCTCCCGGAGGTCCTGCAGCTTTGCTTGACCATCGCACTCGTCTTGAGATCCACCTCCTTCCGCAAACGGAACTGGTTGATGTAGTTTCCAGGATGCACGGGCTCACCAGGCTGAGACGCGAGGTCACTGACCTTCGCAATGATCTCCGCCAAGCCCGAGACCTCTTGGGGCGCACCATCGAAACAGGCGCCCACATGCCATCCCTCGCTACCGACCTCGGCCTCACATTGACGGCTCAGGATCTTGAAGACCATCACGCCGCTCCGTGACAGTTGGATCTAGCCGGCACGATCACTTTTTGACGGCCGATACGGCCCTATCCAAGTCTTTTTGAACTTCGATGAAGCTTTTGGGCCCTGGCCTGCACAATCCTCATAGCACATCCCCATTTTCATGCTGACATCCCACTTGGTTCATGATATGAAGCACTATTTGTGATTGTTCAATCACATGGGATACTGCCATTTTTTGTGGAAGGCTCTATGGTCACCCTCGTCCTCTCCCTCTACGAGCGGAAGGTGAGGGTTCACCGGGCTGATGATGGCTGACCCAACCGACTGGTGGATTAATTAATTAATCAATAAACCAGTTGGGAGATTGACCACTGGAGCTTTACAGTTTTGGCCCAAAATAATTACCAGTTACAAGTCACTTTATGGAATGTATAATCCCATAGAAAGAACCAGTTTATATTATTTTATATTATAACTAGTAAATGGCCATAACTGTAACGATTAAATGTTTCACGAGATTGTGTGAAAAGCCATAAATGGAAGGTCCCCTTTTAGCCAGGAGGCACACTGCACTTGTGGCCCGAGTCATTTATGGTTTATGGTTTATGCATAATCCCAATGAAATAACTATGTACAACCATCATTAGTATTCATTAGTCACTATAAACTATTAACATCTATTAACATCTATTAACCATTATTAACCACTAACCATTGTGAACCAAGATGATCACGATTAATCACCATGTTTTTTCTGTGAGTTTTCGTGTTTGCTACTAATCTTCTTTTAGATATGGCAGAGATGTGAGAAATAAAGCCTATGAACAATAGATAAAGGGTTGATTTTTACATACAATATATATATATATATATAACTCTAGTTATGGGTTGATAAACACCTAGATCTGGTATATAAATGGTTCCTGAACTATAGTTATATCTATATTCATATCCACTATCTACCATACGTATCTGTGCGGTTTCAACATGTTTCAACGATCGTTTGAGTCATGGAAATTAGGATGATACCCGGCAGCACCTCATAGTCAGGTGAAGCTTCATTGTTTAAATCGCCTTGGTAGTTGGTTACATAATGGGGATTTACAATGTGAGGCCCCCAAGATATAAGTTGGTTTATAAGCCCCAGTAACTATAGTTATAAATACCATAAACCATAGTTATTGGAGTTATAAACCAACTTAGCTATCTTGGGGGCCTCACATTG
>Ga0126342_10018292_pt1 | contig 12027 bp, 13 predicted proteins | sample Cyp1metagenome_FD_92528 | JGI IMG/M metagenome (GOLD analysis project Ga0126342, IMG submission 92528) | Coral microbial communities from Lord Howe Island, Old Settlement Bay, Australia - Cyphastrea 1 metagenome | ecosystem: Host-associated > Invertebrates > Cnidaria > Coral ... | reverse complement strand
TACCGCACAAGGCGGTGGCGGAAGTTTCAAGGATAGGACACTATAGGAGAGGTGAGTTGTTGTGATGCATGGATGGCAGAGCGAATCCACTGATGGACCGAAAGGTGGTTGGAGTTGTGTTTTCTGGAGTGGTTGCAATGGTTGCAGTGGTCACCTCACCACAACTGCTGGATGTCGTGTGGTGTAGTGCAGTTGTAGTTGTAGGTGTAGTTGTTGTTGTAGCTGTAGCTGTAGTTGTAGTGTAGCGGAGTTGTAGTTGTAAGTTGTAGTTGTAATGTAGTGTAGTGTAGTGGAGTTGCAGTTGCAGTTGTGGTGTGGTGTAATTAGTGTGGTGTAGTGTAGTGTACTGTAGCGTGGTATAGCGTAGTGTAGTCTAGTGTATTGCAGTGTAATGTAGTGTAGCTGTAGTTGTTGTGCAGTGTCGTGTAGTGCAATGTAGTGGTAGTTGCAGTTGTAGTGTAATGTAATGCAAATTAGTGTAGCGTAGTGTTGTGTACTGTAGTGTAGTTGTAGTTGTATTTGTAGCTGTAGCTGTAACGTACTGCAGTTTAATTAGTGTATTGTCGTGTAATGTAGTATAGCTGTAATTGTAGTTGTAGCTGTGGTGGTAGTGGTAGCAGTAGTAGTAGTAGTAGTCGTCGTCGTCGTCGTCGTCGTAGTCGTAGTCGTAGTAGTTGCTGTTGCAGTAGATGTAGTGTAATTACGTAGTGTAGTGTAGTGTAATTAGTGTTGTGTAATGTAGGGTAGTATATTTGTACTTGTAGTTGTAGTAGTAGTGTAGTGTAGTGGTACTTGTAGTTGTAGTTGCAGCTGTAGTTTTCTATCTATCTATGTTTATCTGCAAGCTTGAAAACGCAGCTATTTTGTGACACTTCTTCAGTTTTTGAACTTGACAACTTCGCAGCAATTCTACGAGACTTCCTTAATTTTGAACTTGACAACGTCAAAAACAAAACAATTCTGCGAGACTTCCTCATTTTTCGAAGCTGACAACATCAAAAACGAAGCAATTCTGCGAGACTTCTTTCAAAAATGGAAAGTTGAGTGCAGAGCTGACGGCCTCGTACCAATGCGTTTTGCGATTTTTCCACTCCACCTATCTAAAGTACTGCGCCGGCCAGGAAAAAGCGATGCCGGATCATACGAAGTGCTGCAGCGCCCTCACCTCGTACTGTAACATCTCTGATGAACATGTCTCTTCTACTGCGCCTGCCACGGAAAATGTATCTTTGCAGATCCTCTTCAAATGTCCCATGCCTGCCATCGTTTTTGGAGATGCCACAAAAATCCCACGTTTTGCTCACTTTTGACAAGGTGCACAATCCCTTGCGCCTGCCACGCAAAACGACGCGACGCTTCAACGTCCAAAAGTGGACGGGCATGAGGTGCTTTGTACATGTTGACTTGGAAATGTGCTTCGCGCCACAACTGCGTGCACTTTTTCGACATCTCAACCGTAGCCATTTTGGCTCAAGGTACACATTGGGCTCTTGCTGCAAAGCAGGCCTTTTGCCCCTTTACTTCTTCCATGTTGCAGCCCATGGGACTTTGACACAGTTGCGGCCTAAAATTCTGCTTTCTCCTGTCTGCTGCTTTGAGGGACCCCGAGATAAGTATTTGTTTGCAGCACACCGACTCTTCAAGACCTATGCAGCTCCGTGGAAGAACAAGAACAACAGCAGGTGCAGCACACCTGCTGGAAGCTGGTAGCCTTACAGGGTTTGCCCACGGAGACAGAACCAACTCAAGGCCAAAGTGCAAAGAGTTCCTCTTAGTCACTGGCCTGCAGGCTGTTAGCGCACTGCAGGTCTAAAGCCTCCACGCGCTGAAAAAAATACGATAAAGAACTGTTGTTGCCCTTCTTTTAACTTCCGGCTTTAGGTGCTGCAACACGATCCCCTTCCGGAGCTTCCGACGCGCCCCGTCACTTCCATCAGCTGGTCCCGTGGTGTAACGGTTAGCACTCTGCACTCTGAATCCAGCGATCGCGGTTCAAATCCGCACGTTTTTTTTTAACCATTTTGACTTGGAAATGTGCTTCTCGCCACAACGGCGTGCACTTTTTCGACATCTCAACTTCCAAAAGTGCTCCGGGCATGGTGTGTTTTGTACATTTTGACTTGGAAATGTGCTTCGCGCCACAATGGCGTGCAATTTTTCATCTCTCATCTGGCCAGCCGGCTCCGCACCCGCCGCTTTAGCGAGCCTACTTTTCGACCCTCTGGAGCCACAAATCATTGGAAAAACACAGTGTTTCGCGACTTTCCTACCTTTTTGCGCACCTGGATCTTCTTTCTTCGGAGACTTTCTCTTTTTGATCTTCTTTCTTCTCTTCTCTTCTCTGACTCTTCCCATCTCTGCTTTTCATCTGTCCATATTGTCGGAAGTTTGACTTCTAAACTTCCTTCGAATATTCTGATTAATCATTATTTTTGAGATATATTAACAGAATTTTAATGAATTTTCTGGGCCAGGATCTCAATCCTGCTGGTTAGATGGCGAACTGGTTCCGGCGGGGCCCTGAGTGAAACAGCTAAATAGGCTGGAAATCCAGGATTATATTGCACATATACATATCTATATCTATATCTATATCTATATATAAATATACACATTGTGTACATACAGTGCACCATATATTTTATTTGATAGAGTTAGATGGATAATATAATAGACGACAATTAGATGATTAGACTAGATTGAGCAAACTTAATAGATCGATAGATACAGACAAATTGAAAATCGATGTTTCGATGGTCTCGGGATTGCCATCATGCCACCATGTGCCACTTGTGGCCAAGTCACAGATTTCTGGATAGAACGAAAACGAAACTGGAGAGTTTTCTCCGCAAACTTTCTGAGACTTTCTGGGAGGTTTTACTCTTTGTTTCCTGTTCCTCCCTGTTCCTCCATAGGGACCGTTGCTTCGCCCAGTCTGAGGTTCGCCGGAGGCTGGCTGTAGTCTTGTCAGGGTCAGCAGCCAAGGGATACACAGCACCAATGGTTGTGGGTAGAATGGCAGAGGTTATGAGCAATTTGCTGTTGCAGCAGTTTCCCAATAGTACTACTCAGTACTGCAAAAACAGGTCCATGATATCTAGAATATCTAGATCTGTCAAGCAGCTTATGACCAATATCTGTGCTAATCAACCCCCTAAACACGAAACCCTGACATAGTGTTGGATTTATTTTCATTCTAAGATTCTAGGGATCCATAGGGGCACGTTATCTATCAGGAATATTTTAGATGCATCACCAGTGGCAAAGGTTTAGCCTGGCTGCAGCGGAGAGCTCCAGTGCCCAGGACTTTCGCATGGGGTGATATAAAAGTGATAGTTTTTCCATCCTTTTCCTAAAATGTGTTGGACCCACCTTGCAACACTTGGGGAAAATGTGTTTGTTTTGAGGTTTTTTGAGGAACAACCATCATTATTTTTCATGTTTCCACAAGAATGGGAAGGATACACCCCAAACTGGCAATTTTGCGAAAGGGGAAGAGAAACCAGGGTATTGAAGATAATTTTGGAATGAAGCGCACTTTTGGTGATAGGTATAGTCCAATCCAATCCTCTAATACTGTACCTGTACCGACCCATGTTTCGTTGGGGTGGTATTTAACACTAGGAGGAAGAGAGTCAAGAAAAGTGAATCGTGGGTCGTGGGGTATCTTGACAATTTCAAACCACCCAGACCAGCAGTTGTGTCATGGTCAAAACATGTCATCTATTTTCCCCATATTTGGGAATGTTCATCAATCCCTTAGTGGTTTATATATCTACCTAGAGCGACCAAACCAAGAAAAATCCAGGGTGGCGCTCAATACCTCGGGTATTCCCTAGTTCATCTAGTTCTGCGGGAAAACCTTGGGTTTTCTTTGAAAACATGGGGTTTTCCCCGAAAACGTGGGCCATTTTCCGAGTTGGAACCCCACTTCTCCGCAGCAGGGGCCTAAGCGGGATCCTGGCCGAGACGTTGCGCGTTTTGAGGTGAATCCGGGCAGAAAAATGGGAAGAAACCTGAAGAAACACGGAATTGAACCCAGAAGAATGTGGATTTAACATGATTTGACTGGTTGGTGGTTTGGAACATGAATTTTATTTTTCCATATATTGGGAATGTCATCATCCCAACTGACTTTCATATTTTTCAGAGGGGATTAAACCACCAAGCAGATGAGTTAACATGATTTAACCAGTAATGAGGACTTCACAACCATCATGGAGTCCAATGGAGATTTAACCCGTGCAGATACTGCAAATGGATCTAATTAAATGGATCTAAATGGTGTATTCACCAACACAATACAGGGGTATAATCAACAAACCCAATGGGGGATATACATAAGATATACCCTCCAGTGGTCAAACCTGGCAACTGGAAATCACCTCTTGAAATTGCGTTTGAGCACCAGTGAGTAGATACCCTCAACATGACATCAGTACTGACCCTGGACCATTTCGGGTTGTTCATTGGATGTGAGTCAAAACGACCCGTTTGAAGCAACAGATGTCCATCATTTGATTGCCCTGGTACAATCCGATTTTGAGTTTGGTGGTTTATACATACATGACTATTGATTAGCAAATAATTATAGTGGTTCTGTTTGTCGAATTGTTTGACTTCTTCCTGGTCAAACCACAGGACAACTTGCAGATGACCGAGTTGCCTTCTGGTCTGAAATATGCTGATGTGTCTGGGAGCCTTGGGGGATAGACGCTGTGGAGCTTCAAGTTGTGGATCACAATTTCGATTTCAGAGCCAGGGCCTTATTGGTTCTGGTCCTGGTCATGCTGAAAATTAGTTTTCTTGTTGGTACCATCTCATTTTGGTGCTAGATGTTGGTTTTCCAAGTTTTGACACCCATTTCGTGGGCCATTGTGAGCCCTTTAGTTTTGTTTTGTTTTTTTAACATAGTCTTGTGATAACCCATGAATAACCCATAGTTATGTAAAAATCCATAGCTTTGTAATAAAATCTATAGGTTTACCCATGAATAACCCGTAGTTGCAAACCCATTATGACCTCATCTTTGGGATCCCAAATTCTTGGGATAGGCGTGTGGGCAGCGGTGAGAGCCCCAAGGACGGTACCAAGGTGCGCCAGGGGAATGATGGGGTGTTAATATGTGTACGTATATGTATATATATGTGCATGCATATTAATGATACATAATAGATGTTAATACTGATACGTGAATTCAATACTATATATATAATTATATATATATGCTTATACAATTGACAATAAAGAGTGAATAAAGTGCGGTGTATATACATATATACACACATACACCAGTGGATACCAAGCAGTTCCCACAGGATCCTGTCCTTCAGGTGACCATTGACTACGTCATGATGACCACTGGTGCTCGCTATGGGAACAAGATTGACTCGACCAAGGCTGAATAATTGGGCGCTGCCATGTCGATAGGGGGCCTCTACCGAAGCAGTTCTAGCACAGCGTTCCATGCAGTAATTTTTTGTGGGAGGAGCATCCAAACGTATCCAAACTATAGCTGATAGCTGATGTTTCACAGGGTAAAAAATGGCCACATCAGAGTCTGTTTGTCAATGCTGATAGCTGAGTCTTGAAAGCTGGGAAATGAATCCCGGATGGCAATCTTTGGAAGTACTGCTGAGTTCTTCAACCAAAGAAATTCCAAGCGATGGGGATTGGGTTGCAGCCCAATTTTCATGACTATTCCTGGCGGCCGCCAGGATCGAGATACGCCATATAGTTTCGTAGTGGGTGACGAGTCCATCATCAAGCGTCTTGGACCCCGAGTGGTGACAGTGGTGACAGATAGTGGATAGTGATGAGTTCACGAAGGATGGTGGATTGTTGGAGAAGTGTCACTAGGATACTGCTATTTGTTATGATAATTTATCAGATTTAATCAATGTTTAATCATTATCATCATTTAATATTATTTGTTTGTCATTTAATATTATTTGTTTGTCATTATTTTATATCATCATCATCAACAACAACAACAAGAAGATTAATGATAAAATCAACAGATTAATTAACATTATGGTGATGAAATGGTGATGAAACTTAAATAAATCATACTATGATTAATCCCTATAGTTTATCATAACCAATTATATATAAAGATAGAGAATTATCCCTATAGTTTATAATGATAATTACACTATTATAATCATAATCATCCCTATTAATATAATCATTATATATATATATTCTTGTTGGAGAAGTTTCACCACCAAATCTACGGATGCATCCAGAGGGCCTCGACCTGGGGACTTCGGTGGTTTCGTTTCGCCACGAGCAAAACCTGGTGTCATCCGTGGGAAATCCCCAATTGGCAAATGAAGAAATGAAGGTTTGAATGGGAAAATCATTGGGATATTCCATTTGAAGCATTCATGATATTCCATGATATTCCATGATATTCCATGTCTGACGTGTTTTGAAGCATGTCTCTCAGTGGGATGACATACTTGCCAGTAAGATTTTGTGACGAAGCTTCTTTCCTTGTTTTCTCGCCGTGTTGACATCCACAAAAATCACAGGGATTTTTTAGAAAGTGCCATTTCCATTCATTTTCAGAAGTGAAATCATTACCATGGTTTTGGTGGGTTTTCCCATGTTTTGCCCATGACATCTCCCCAAACCCTGCCATGGCGCCCATGGCAGGGGTCTCTCTGAAGCTGTGTCCACCATGCGTGAAGGCCTGGGGTAACTAAGCAGTGGAGAGCTGGCGACGTGGTTTCAGTACATGTTCAACATGTTTTGAGCATGTAATAACTCCCTCATATCGTTTTTGAAGATTTTTCAAAGTGTTGAACATGTTCTGAAACCACTCATTCATACATGTATTTGAAATCTTGAGAACATATGTTTTCCTACCTGTAACTCCCTCATATGTTCTCAGAAAATGTGTTGAACATGTTCACCAGCTGTCCTGCCGATGTCCAAGACATTACGGTATAGGTCACATCATGTTTCCTGTATATATATACACGACAATATAACATATATATATATGTCTATATATACATAGCATGACTAGATAGTGGTTATCTGTGTACATATTATACATATAGAATGATATAGATACATAAAATCGATAATGGTACAAATAATACCAATAATAATCATGTTCATATCTAACTCTATACATATATATATAATATGTAATTGTATATATATATATACATATACATATGTATGTGATATATATATATATATAGTTACATATCATCCATATAAACATAAATATACACCGAAAATTCCCAGAGTCCATGACAGGTGGGATCAGACGCATCGTGATCCCCCAATCCTTGGGCTTTACGGACGAGTCAAAGCGCCTGGGCTGCCAGATGTTGGTGATACAAGGTGGTGCCCCGTAGTTAACTCGAAAACCATAGGGAAAAATGGTGACTTATGTGGATTTATGGCTGATTTATGATTAAAAGATGGGGATTAGCTAAGAAACACATGGATTTCATGGGATTTATGGCTGATTTATGATAGCTAAGTTGGTTTATACGTCCAATGACTTGGGGTTTATGATGATGATCTGATATCTATGGTTCATGGGGAACAAACCCACAAACATGACTGGGGGGCACCACCATACAACAGCAATGGGGTTTTTTAAAGGGTGATAATGGGACATGGCCAAGATTAAACATGGGAAGACAAAGAAATGAGGAGTTTCAAAACCCCAACTGGAATGAGTCAACCGGTGCTTGACCCTGGTTGATCGGATATTGAATGGGAATTAAACCATTTAAACCATAGTTGTATAATTAATTGAGTTAACCATCAAACATATGAGGATGTAAATGATATAAATGTATGGTTTTCTACAGCGAACTCTGAAATTCATAGAGGCTATGTCTTATTTCCATCCTTACCTGTGTTTTTCCCGTCCAAGGCAACCCGTCCCTCCCAACTTTGCAGAGTTTCAACGTGAACAGCCCAGTCACAGGGTGAGGTTGGTGGCTGGCAAGACGACAGATGGCTGAACACCGAACACCCTCCTCCAAACTCACTGTTTTTTCTGCGCTGGTATGGGATGGGCCAATATGATGATGGTTACTGGGTGATTTTTACGTCACGGGAGTCCAAAGTTCGACTATGATGAAACCACCTGAACCGCGGTAGAAATCATCGAAAAATCACAACTTACCTGGGTTTCAGGTATAACTTCATGCCAGTGTAACACACTCTATCCTCAACACCATGTCGTCGCATCTCGTGCCACAATGTGCCACATGAGGTTTCCGCAATATCTACCTGAATCCCAACCGGGCCTGGACCTTGGTGCCTCGGTGCTCTCCAAAAAACCACTCCGCTTGGTGCTGGTTTTTCTGCGCGCGGTTCACCGAGGTCTACCAGCCTGACTTGGTGATGGATGTGAAATTGTTCACTTTCTCCAAATGAGGCGCAGCTGAACCCCAAAAAAAATATTCTAAGATATCCTAAGAAAATATTTGAAACAAAAAAGGTGTGGCAGACATCCCCACTGGCCCACTGACCATGGGAGGTTCAGTCCGCTGGGATCCCACTTAGCCCACTTCGCCATCGTGACAGGATCCAGCAAGCATCAACTTGGCGTAGCTGAAAAGGGTGCCTGCGAACCATGAGTTTTCCCTCAAGATGGAGCGTGAGAGGATTTCGGAGACCACTTTTTGAAAGTTGAACCTAGGTGTTTTGAAGAAATCTAGAAGTCAGCTCAACAAAGATCAGTGTGATCAGTATGACCGAAAGCTCAGGCAAGAAATGAAGCGATAATCCAAGGTGTCCAGATCATCAATCTTTCCTGAAAGCGCATGTTCCATGATTTCCCCATTGTGATCCATTGCGTTTTTCCCATTTTGGTGGAACCTCTCATTTTTGGAGAAGCCATCTGCCACGGAATATGCTTGGCTTTGAAGCTTGGAATTTCATGAAAGTCCCAGTCTCTGAACTTTCACAGCGGGCTTCCTTGACATGTTCGGATCCCCCTTGGAATTTCCCGTTGTGCTTGGGGTATGTTGGGGTTATGGGTGAACCCCCAAAAGGGCCCCCAAGGGTCCTGTTGGGGTTATGGGTGACCCCGCAAAACAGCCCCAGTTAACAGCCTCCAGGGGGATCAGAAGGTGGTTTCTGCGACGGCTCAGTCCTTTCGCTTCAAGGGATTTTGAGGGGGCGCCGGGGGTTCAGCCCAAGGCCTGCACCTGATAAAACCAACGCGGAAGCCTGGGAAACTCCAAGAAACACACATGTTCAAATGCGGTAAACATGGGTAAACCCAGGAATGTGTTAGTAAACCATAGTAAACCACAGTAAACCTGAAATGATGGATGAATCCAAAATAATCCAAAGCTCCAACATGGAGACGCTGAGGTCATGTGGAGAAGGAGGTGCAGCGTGTCGCATCCTGCGACCTGGGGACATTGGGTATACCGAAAAAAGCTTCGCAGGAAAGTTGGATGGTTTCATTAAATGGTGGGGAGCTGAGGTATCATATTCCATCATATTTCATCCTATTCCTTATTTTTGATGGTTTCGGTGCAGGGCAGCGCTCGCTGCGGCGGTGCTGCTCCCCTCGCTACTTGGCATTTGGGCTTGGGATGCAGGTGGATATCTGTGGATGTAATATTATATAATCATGTGTATTATAAATAGTATACTGTACATACATATAATTCACATAGTTCATACACACACACATATATATAAATATACACACACGCAGTTTTATTGTCATGCTGAGTATCATACAGAATCATCATTCTATAACTATTTATATATTGTACTTGTACATTTCATATTTTCATTGGTATACATGTATGTGTGTCATATACAAAAGCTTGCACACATACAATACAGTATATTCATATGTAAGTATGTATCTTATATATATATATATTACGTACATATATATATATACATACATACATACACGTGTTTGTGTGTCCTGACATGGAGGGGATACTCCCAATTTGCAATCTTAATGAAATTATGATAAATAATGGGATTCAAGGTTCCCATTCTTGAGACAAGCCCATATACTGCGACCCGAAGGGTTCGAGAAGCTTCTTGGTCCTGTGAGGACCTTGGTGAATGGATGTGAAGGGGTGCTGGTTTTGGCAAATTACAGTAACACAATGATCCTCGCTGCATTATGTATGATTAAATTGATTAAACATACTAAATCTAAAATGCTCTGTTATTTATATCTTAAACTCAGTGGTGACTGTAAGATCATCTGACAAGTGGTTTAGTTCAGCTGGATGGGATTCCAACCATCCTTGGGTGATGGCTGATCACCGGCAGATCAATCCACACAGTTTGGATGAGGACATGATGCAGTCCGATTCCGCCAGCTGAACTTCTGTGCCCAAGGGTTGCATCACAATCAAGCTGTACTGTCAGATATTTTTTGTGGAGGTTACTGTAAGCCCGATTTTGTAAGATGTTGTTTACATGGCAATTTATGGCATATTGGTTTGTCTGCAAATATGATGCCCCACAATTCACTGGTTTCACATTAAAATCAGCATTTGTGGGTAGATCAACTATAATAGATTCACTTATGTTTGGACAAAGTCCTGACAAGCTGATCTGTAAATTCCCCAAAGTGGTCACTGTTTTCAAGATCCTTCAGAAGTCTGAGGTCATGGTCGCTCCACACAGACGAGGCAGGTCCTGCTCTGTTCATTCTGCAAGTAGCCTTGTGGGTCCCCAGCCCAGTCCCGACTCTTGATGGGGCTCGCCTTTCAAACCGTCAGGGTGTCATACCCCACACCCTTTTGCACGCAGGACCCCTGCACATCAAATCGATAGGGCAACCATCCAACTATTTTAATGAGGATCCAACCCAACCCTGACACACCCATCACACCCCGACCGTTGGAGGGAACAGTTGAAGTGAACATGAACATCGGTTGGCCGGTCTGTTGCCAGAGGTTGGGCAATATGATTGGTTGTTGAAGCAGATCGGAAAGCCTCGCAGCCCAGTGATGTAAAAGAGGATACATGAGGTCTTTCGAAGGAGATGTTCAGCCACCACTGGTCTCTCAATGACAAGATTTCGCACTGTACAAAATATAAAAGAAGATCTACAGGAGGTTTCCCCCAGCCGTTGAAGAGGATGATACTTGGTATTCATCATGATACTTGATATGGGTTTATATGGGTTTATATGGGTTTATGGGGAATTCAACTATGGTATACTATATTTGATGTGTGTACACCTCGGGGGCCTCACCTGATGTTCCTAAGGCCCACCGCCTTGGCTTTCTCCGTGGACACGGACCACATCTATGCGGCCACAGAGTCTCTCGGATTCTGGAGTTTTTTGTTGGCTCCTAGGATAAATATTGGGCATGTTGGGATATTTTTCATGTATCAGATCGTTTCTGGTTGGTGGTTTGGAAGATTTTCTATTTTCCCATATATTGGGAATGTCATAATCCCAGCTGACGAACTCATATTTTTCAGAGGGGTGGCTCAACCACCAACCGGTTTGATATTGGATATTTTATCATACACTGTCACTAATCTGGATCTGTGTAGCCCGTTGGGGATGATATTGCGGGATTCCATGGGTCATCAGTTTCCATAGTCATGGGGGTACCCCAATATGGATGGTTTATTTCATGGAAAATCCTATGAACAAATGGATGAGAACTAGGGGTACCCCTATTCTAGGAAACCCACATGTCAAATTTTGATAGACAAACGTTCCAATATGAGATACAGCATATTTTCTTTGTCCATGTTTGAGCTGCTCAACCTCATTTGGTAACTTCAAACCTCTTTCGATACAGTTGTTGCTCTGCTACCCTCAGGCAAGCCTGGCATGATAAAATCTTCATGTACCGCCACTCATGATCGTTGACTGATCATGGATATGTACGTATATATAACTATATATAATTATATATATATATGATGATATATATATATATATCATATTATATATACATCATATTATTTATATATATATATATATATATCATATTATATATATATATCATATTATATTTATATATTTATATATATCAT
>Ga0126342_10018291_pt1 | contig 12027 bp, 9 predicted proteins | sample Cyp1metagenome_FD_92528 | JGI IMG/M metagenome (GOLD analysis project Ga0126342, IMG submission 92528) | Coral microbial communities from Lord Howe Island, Old Settlement Bay, Australia - Cyphastrea 1 metagenome | ecosystem: Host-associated > Invertebrates > Cnidaria > Coral ... | reverse complement strand
TACAAGACTGTTCAAATAAACTATTGCAGAAAGGTATTGTGCGTGACTGCATATCCATGTGTTTTGACATCTGTGCCATTGACATACGTGTGAGCATTCGGGTTCGTGGGCTGCATCTTGTTTTGTTGAAATGAGTTGGGTAGATTCTTGGGTGATTTGCCCTCCACTAATCCAACATAGCTGGAGTAGAGAGCCATGGTGTAGATTGCCCGTTGGTAGACTATGTATATACTCAATAAAAAAATCTATTTATAGACTACCCAATCATTAAATCTTACTTTCCATTATATACTGTATCATGATTATAGGTAGCTCTATGTTAACAATAAAACGGCATAATTTTGGGAACAGTACGACAACATTTGTGGATCCGTTTGAAGGTGCTTTGCGCCGCTGAGTTGTGTTGGATCACGTACAACCCAATAACTATCTATGCAAGTTGTATATAGAATATTGGATAATTATCCTGCAGTAGATAGAATATCGGATATTCAAAGATGTTCTATTTAGTCAGGGTTTTTTGGACATTTCCCTATCTACTCCAGGATGACTATCAACATTTTGCGAACTGGAAAATCACCATTATTCAAGGCTAAATCACCCCACTATAGCTGGGCCATCCGCAAGGGGGGCGCTGCATTCCAGTTCGTCATTTCCATTGTTTAACCCAGGTATCGGCTTTGAGGTTATACAGTTACATGGGGATGGGTCAAAGCCTATTGGGAGGAAGAATCCAATAATCATCCATATGACGTTAATTAGTATGATGATATAGTATGATTCATCATCCATTAACCAGCTGTTTTTAGGGTTCCACCCGGGTGCCGTTTGGTTTTGACTCATTTTCCCCGGTGCTGGACACCCTGCGATGTTCCGCGGTGCCCTCAGGAATCGATGCGAGCGAGTACTCGTGGCTATGGCTGCAATACCGTTTGAGGTTTCAGTACGCATTGCTGGAGTGCAAAAAAAAATGGAAACACATATGAAAAAAAAACATGAAAAACAACAAAACCATGTTTTTCAGGCACCAAAAATAAGAACACCAGCCAAGTAGTCCGCAATTATAATCTAATGGTATTATTTCAGACATGACAATCGGATTACGATCATGGCTGGGGACAAATAAAAGAATGGTATACAGTCAAAAAAAATCAGAGCACCGCCACTAATTCAGTTCAGATTTCTTCGGAACTGAAATGACCTGATAGCTCTTCAGTTTATACCACACAGCTCAAAGACAGCAATCCTATTCCATCTATACATCATTATGATTCATCATGAACTATTAGATGTCACCACAGATTGCAAATACCCACCCTCCCCAGACCACACCCCCAAATAAACAACCTTGAAATAAAATGAAAGCAAGAAAGTAGCCACCTGAAATACAACTCATCACTATCCCAGATATTCCATCTACAGATCATAATGAATCACAATGAATCACTAGATGTCATGAGTGTCATCATCAAAAACTCATCAAAAATACCAAAATCACCATATCATTGCCACCTGAATCACTAAAAGTAGTCTGAATATGTCTGAATTACATATTGATGATATATATATATATATAGATTTACCCTATGTATAAAAAATGTGCATATATGTATTTGTATATATATATATATGTTTAAATATATAACCACCATATATCAATACATCACGACCAGCTAAAGTCTCATCGAACATTTGCTTTGCGAGGCCTTCTCCGCTTGCTGCGGCTCTCACGCGTGGTTCGCCTGGGCAAGTTGACGAAGTTTGCCTCCTTTCTGAGATCCTTGGTGCCGATGGGCCCACTTAAATGGTCAGCACTTGGAGGATCACCCCACTTAGTAAAAGGTGGTAATTAATAAGTGTTTAACCATGGATAATAGGTATTAATATGGTCCTATCACCACTTAATTAACTCACTTAACTAAGTATGGTGGTTCACCAGTGGTCGAAAAGTATTTATAAGTAGTTAATCACCATACTTAACCCATTCATGGGATGAGCCACGGATCAGGAACTTGCGCTCCAAGCAACTCCATGGCCTGTCCAAGTGTTTCATGGGGACTAAGATCAACTAACCCCCCACAAGACATGGTGGGTTGAACACTGTCAGAAATGGTGCTTTTACACAGTTAAATCATGTTAAATCCCAACAACAAACAGATCTAACCAACAAATCATCAGATGTAAGTAGCATGTTGTGGGGCGATATATGTAGATACCTAGTTCGAAACACACATTTGACTTCAAATGCCATTGTGTATTTGGTTTGAGTATTCTTTGATCAAATCAAAACTGCGGATATACACACACACATAGTCATCAGTTGAATACATAACTATATACTTATATAATCTTATATACCCATAACTATAAACCACCAACCAACCAAAAAAAACGTAGGGGATCGTTCCACGACTCGTAGCTGGTTCGAAGTGCCAGAACCATAACCAACTTAGGAGACTTCACACTTTACATCAGCCCCTGCGAGAGCAGAGTTTAAACTACTTTCAATAACGATTTCTTTTGATGTTTAGAGTGCTATGATCATGGTGATCAATTGTATTTCATAATATGCTCTGATTTCAATATAATATAACGATTATCATTCAATACTTTTTGTATGGATTTTTAGAGTGCTTGTCAGATTGTAGTTGTAGTAACCCCAACATGTTTTTCATCAACCAGATAGAAAACTAAATTTCAAATCGGCTTTCGATTTGGATTTTACCATTTTTTTGTGGTTGCAACAACCCCATGTTCATGGTTCTCTTCCCAAAGATTCATCATGTTGGGTTGATGACAGGCCACAGTTCTGAACCAACTAGGTCATGGGATAGGTTTTGTGGTGTGATATGTGTATATATATATATTTATAGAATATACATTTTTTAAGTGATCCTGAAGTAGATAGAATATGATAGAATAGAGAATGTTCAAACATATGTTCATTTTAGTGCGGATTTGCTGAACGTTCCATATTCCATCTACTCCAGGATGACTCTGTCGCGCGCTCTCTCTCTCTATATATATATACACACCCAAAAAGATAGAAAAGTAAATCCCTAGTGATTTGATGCTCGTATAATTTTCTATTGTTTGGAGATGACACTGTGTATATATATATATAGAGATATATGTGAAGCTGATCCAGCTGGCTGCCCAGGAGACAAGTTCGAGTCGGAAGTTACGTACACTCAGTTTTCACTCGCATTCTGACGCCAGGGGGCTGCGGGCTGTTGCTGGAGGTAGTGATGTATAGCTCTATGGGGATATACCAGGAGATACCGATATATAAAATTGGATTGCAATTTGGTTATCAAACGGGCTTACATTGTGCGTGAATTTTGATTACTCAATCATTCAGATTCTTGTAGTTTCTCGCTGCAGCACAACTAGATTTGCGGAATGAATGGCTCAGCATGGCTCAAGCACCAAGGAATCAACGTAGTAGCGTCCACTTTATGAAACTTTAGGGGTTCAGATAAGAACACCCTCCAAAGAATATGATCTTGTTCAGGGACTGCCAACCCCCATCAACCCTTCTGAACGGTGAGGGGACCTCTAGCAGCCTTACACTGATATATTTTTTCAGAGGTTGCTGAGCCGTGGCAACTGGGATTCAACAGTCGTGATCCTGTCAAGACTGCGCTGAAGATCAGGAACGTAGCACAAGTACATTGCTAAAATCCATGGGACATAGACTGCAAATTACCGCTTTCCATGTCATGACTTAGTATCACCAGCTTTGATTTGATGGGACTGCCCCGCGTTTTCCAAGGTAATATTGATTTTGGCTATGTGCTTGTTGGAGCACATCATTGCATGCGGTTGGTTTGGAATCGGCTTCCCGCACGGCAACAGGATGGGAAAGTTGGGCAGTTCAGGGTAATTCAACATGGCCGTGGTATAGATTCGATCATTGATGACCAAACTTGCGGACTATGTACATCTATTGGTGCCCAATAGACAAAATATATGACTTTCCCTGGCGAACTATTAGATTGCCAGAGTGTTATTAAATTAGTTGTGGTTGGCCTACATTTTCCCGGTTGGTGGTTTTCAGTTTTCAGTATGTGGTGTGATCGACCGTACAGTAGGGATGATGATCCCCGATGACTACAGTTATGGCCATTTATTAGTTATAACTGGTTATAAGTGGGATATACATTCTATAAACGGGGTGACTTAGTACTTATAACTGGTAAAGGGCCAAAACTGTAAAAGATGTTCGATGTTGAAAGCACCAACGGGAAATCGTTCTTAAGCTACCGGGGATTGTTTTAATCCATGAGGGACCCCCAGGAAGCCATCGGAATACCCAGCGGACCCAGTGGCATAGCACAACAATCCTTGGGAACAATGGGACTAGGATGGAACGATACACAAATTATGTAATGTAAAGATCCTGTTCAACATTGTGGAACGCCTTTTCGATTTATATGTGCTGCTTTTCATTGAGACCCCGCTCACCAGGAAATTACAGCTGTAAATGATGATTCATTCCAGGAACTGAATCCAAGAACTGTCGCATATTTCCATGTTTAGAAGCCAATCTCATCCCCACAATCTGAAGAAATTTCGCTAAGCAAAATGAACCGATCCAATAGTAAAAGACCGAGGGTTTCTGTGGCTTTTGTTTTTTTCGTGAAGGAGAGACATGTATTTTGATGTGCCCAGATTTCGTAACGAAACTTGATTTCTACCAAGTCTTGGCGGGATGATCAGGAAACCTATTCTGCTTGGTGCGCTTGGTGCTGACTGGAACAGGTGAATTTTTAAAAGACTTTCCCTGGTTGGTGGTGAATAGTGGTTAATAATGGTTAATGAGATATAACTGGTTGGTGCTGACAGGAACATGGCTTATATGACTTTCCATATATATATATTGGGAATGTCATCATCCCAACTGACTTTCACTCCATCATTTTTCAGAGGGGTTGGTCAACCACCAACCGGTATTGAACTACAATTTTTGGACTTGAAAAAATAACCCCGCAGAGTGATGTCTAGCATTTAGCTACCTAAGTTGGGGCCACTAGGCTATTTATGTTCCTTTCCCCGAATATGTGTGGATCCCTGGATAGCTGAAACTAAACCAAAAAAATATAGCTGGAAGGCCCCTAAAACAACTACGATCTATCATAATTTTCCGAAACATAGTTTTCCCAGAGTCATATATATATATATATATATGTATCATTTGTACCATTGATTTACCACCCATTTCCTGATTAAATGATTTAAATGCGTTTTAATGTGGAAATCATCGATAAATGCTCGATTTTCCAGAAAGCCAAGGCTCCATGGAAACTGAAAGCACGTGGCTCTCACGCTCCGACGCCCGAATCAGTGGGTAGTATGTATGGAGCTAATCAGTGGGGGAAATCATCGACAAAAACCATCCCAATATGCCAAGAGCCATGTATGTATAACTGGTTGGTGGTGACTGGAACCATGGAATTTTATGACTTTCCATATATATATATATATTGGGACCTTCATCATCCCAAGTGACGTTAACTCCATCATTTTTCAGAGGGGTAGGTCAACCACCAACCAGTATAACAATCGAATTGAATCTTTCATGGCTCTAGCCATACGAAAATAACAGGAGTATGGGCCGTATGGGTTGATTTTTTGGATAGGTAGTGGATGAGTGGGATAATTAGAGGAAGCATAGTTAATGGTCACCAGCCCCCGTATCGGGGGTTCATGAAACTGGGTATACCCCTCAGCAATGGGATGATTTTTAACGACCCCCAGGTATAGATAGTTGATGGGATGGTTTACTATTGGGTTTAACACATTACTTTAAAACTGGTGCTCCCAGTTTTGACGATATTGGGATTCAACCAACAAAAATGAGGATTCATAGTGGATTCAACTAGCTGGATATCTACCAAAAACCTTAGTTAACTTTCCTATAAACTAACTTAGCTAAGAAAGGGGCCAGTCAAGGTTATGAGGACTTTGCTGCTAATGCCAACACGAAAAAATAATTGCCTGCTACTCGGATTGCCGGAGTCTATATTTCATCCATAGCGTCGTTGCTTTGGTTCCCATGAATGATGCTCAAAGAATTTCCACCCCATGGATCCAAAGCACCTTCGTGTGAAACAAAACGTATCCCCAAAATATCCAGATTCGCCGGAACGTATGGCAGAATGAATGCAGAATGTACAGGGTAAAATTATTGTTACCGTTCACGGGAGTCCTCAAGACCCATGCGGTATGCTGGGATGATACGATGAAATTTGGTATTTGAGGTTGTGTGGGCTCACTACAACGCGCAGTTCCACTTGACACGTCGGTATATGATTTAGCCATATATATATACATGTATGTATGTATGTATGTATGTATGTATGTATGTATGTTTATATATATATATGTATCATATACGATCAGGATGTCAGGACTTAGAACTATAACCCAACTTACGGCTGTTATCTTCACCCTGGTAGCATATTCGCTGAGGAATGGAGCGATTCATCCTTCACCCTGCAGTATACCACGGCGCTACGTTGGGCAGCTCTGCGTGAAGCAAAAACCCAGTCAGAAAATCACCGTTGGCGGTGTAGCCCATTATGTAGCTACCAGAAAGCCTAGCTAGTCAGATGGAATAAATGAGGGTACCCCCAAAATGGATTGTTGATTTCAGTGGATGATTTGGGGGTACTCCTATTTGGGGGTACTCCTATTTCAGGAAACCTCCATATTAGTTCCAGCTAATCTGGCTAAGTAGTGGGCATCACCTTATCTGGTGGTGGTTTGGAACATGTTTTATTTTCCATAATATATGGGATAATCCTTCCCATTGACCAATATTTTTCAAGATGGTTAAAAAACCACCAACCAGTTATATACGGTCCATGTGTGGAATAATCCCTTCTCCTTCCCCGTATTATTAAACGTTGCCCAAATACCAACTAGGGTCAATTTTGAATTTATGGAAATTTAAAGTTGTAGTTGCGCCTCTGGCGTATGCAGTGACTTCCTTAAGCTTTAAGAACAGCAAAACTGTTCTAAGATTTCTAAGAGTAATTAATTACTCAATTGTCTCGATTAGGCACTTTACTACTGTACATCTAATATCGGCAAAACTTGCTCTCCGATTCTTCCCATCTCCCGAGTCAGTGAGCCGCATCTAGAATTTTACATCCACTTGGAACATCCGGCCGGGTCAGCTTACTACATAGAATGTAAACAAGGGACCTGGGATTGTTGTTTTGCTGTTTATGGGTTTATGCTTGTTTGTTTACAGAAACGTATCAGAGACTATTAGACTATCTTGACTAGTTGGTGGTTTGAAACAGTTTTTATTTTTCCATATATTGGGAATAACCATCCCAACTGACTTTCATATTTTTCAGAGGGGCAGGTAAAGCACCAACCAGTTAAGATATCTTAAGTCCATTCAAGTCCATAAAATGGCAAACCCACAATTTTCATGATTTTTCTTGCTGGAATTGAGGTTGACATCCCATCCGTTGATCCAAGACTTATAACTGCGAATTTCCTTGTTATAATTTGACTCTGTTTTTAGTGAAGGTTAATGATAAAGGATTGTTATGGCTCATAATAGTAGAGAATGATAATTTCTTTGCTTTTTTCCTATCCTTATCAATGCCATTGTAATTACTGTCATTGTTGCGTATATGTATGCATTTATATTTATATATATATACAACATATATAAATAGACATATAGAGACATAGGTTGAACTGCTTTTAGTTGTGTTTGATACCCTTCGGTAATCAAGCATCGCTAGCTGGAAAATTCACCGTTTATATATATATATATATAGTTCGATGTTTCTTCGCAGCTTTAAACATCCCTTAGTTTGGTGATTTCCATTGCCATGTTTGATTACAGGAGAGTATACGTATAGGATTATCGTTCTGTCAGCTTGTCAAAGAGCTTCTCGTACTTAGACGCTTATCGGTCTAGGTTTATCAACATCAGATGATTGAATTCCTAACAGCAGAAGTATCGGTGACCATGTTGATCGGTCTATGTTTCTGGATGGTGAGCATGTTGCTAAATTATACCATTCCTTTCAGAAGAACTCCGTCTTTTGGGTGACTATTCTCCGGTTATGCGGCCGTGACGAAATCCCTGCTATGCACGGCGATGCAGTTTGTGTTCACCCCGGTGAAGCCATGGCGCACTGGGTTGGGAATAGGTGCCCATTACCAGCGAACATGCGTGAAAGCTTTGGAAAACATGACGCCCTCCGAAAATTTAAGACTTTGCCATGAAAATTGGTAAGTTTATATAGTTTATACAATAGTTATACAATAGGAAATTCATCTCATGGTTATTGCATGAAAATTTTGCGAAGTAGGGATTGACGATTTCCATGATGGGCCCCTATATTTACATCCCAATTCCCAACAAACAGAACCGTTTTGCAGGTTGAGATATTCCTAGGTCAATCTTACATGGATACTTTAATCCTTTAGTCTTTTGGTATCAATGGGAATATCTACTAACCAGCAAAGAATTTATTTTTTTGCAGGGTATCTAAGATTGGCAATGATTCCAGCACCATGGCAATGGAGCACATGGGACTGGGCAACAGTATGAAAAAATCATGTTCCCCATTATAAACCGTAAACCATCAATAAGAGAGGAATACATACCTATTAAGATTAAGCATAAATTAATCATTGTTATTATGATTATTCACCATCAATGCTTTCCACAAAAGAGGGACGATCCCGTGGGACGATCCCGTGGGTTTATAGTGGATGACTGGGAGTACCTCCATTTCAGGAAACTTCCATGTATATCAACCAACAAAAAATGATGGTTAATTGACGGGTATGATGGTATTGTAATTGACATACACTGGTGGACAATCTATGGTTGACTTGTTGGTGTCATGGGTGTCATGATTTTTTTGAACTTCAATGGCAGTCCTATTGAAACCGGGGGGCCCCACTGGTTGTCACGACGAGGCCTTTTCTCAGCTGGGTGTGGGTGGAACCGAACTTGAAGCAGTGAACGAGAAGGAGGGCATTTATTCCGAAACCTGGCGCAAATTCAAAACAAGGAGGGCACAAGGGCGGAGGTTGGTTCCTCCAGTTAGTACGTAGCATATAAGCACCTTGTCTATAGCCGAATAACCCGAAATTATATGTATATATGTATATATACATATTATAATATATCTTAAATACATGCATTTTGCCGGGTCGCATTGTTAAGTTACGCATGCACGTAAACAAACAAATAAAATATCCATCCACTACATTTTTCTTTGTTACACAACAAACTGTGTTTTGCATTGGTTATTAAGTGCTCGCCCATTGGGATGGGCATCTGAGAGGGGGTGGGTGCAGGAGTGCGTCCCATAGCTTCTTCCATGGGTTTGGTTAAGGACTTAACAAGCGGTTATATGAACCCATGATTTTGAAAGGGTTATCATGCTTCCATTGTTTGGGAGGATAGCACTAGCAAATGTGCTAGGCCACTCTTACATTTCCATGAGTTTTGTTTTGCACCATGGGTTTAGTATAATTAAGGAGATTTCCAGATGTTCGGAACCATGAGATGGGCGATGGGGTGTTCAAAAAAGAACAGCGGGATGGGATTAGATCTGGGAGAGTGCGCAGCCATGAAATCAACCCTGAGAGAGATCCGTTAGGGCCAATGGACATATGTTTCCACCAGAAAATGATGACTTCCTATCCTCTGGTAATTCTAACGTTGCAGTTTTGCTATGGGAAATGGCCCATTCAGAGTTGACTTACCTATTAGAATGGTGATCTTCCGCTAGGCTCGTTGATCAGGTAGTCATGGTAAATCCCCAAGTGGCCTGACAAATCTGCCTGCTAAACTAAATCATCCGGGATTATCTATGTTCTTTTACATAAGGATGTGTTTATTATCTCTTAAGGGTGTGTCTGAAACAGGGTCTCTCAAAAACTGTTGATTTATGATCATGTTTCCGATTAAGATGGCCCAGTTTGGGGGTATACCTCATTTTCAGACACACCCATGCATTTTACCAAAACAAAAACATCCCACACATTTTCCACCCATAAATTCGACGAAAATAAACATCCTCAAATTCCCCAACAGCTCTGTCGCTGTGTGACTTGCAGAATGTGGTGGCGTTGATCTCCTTAATCACCTTTTCCAGTGTGGTGAGCTCTATGACCAGCTCCTCGGTGACCGGCAAAAAGATCAGTTATTTTTCTAGCAGCAAACATGGGGTCCATATACCTTCTGGTAAACTAACATAACTATGGAATCATGAAAATCATTATTTATTATGGGTAAATCCACTATAAATGGCAATTTTCAATAGCTATGCTAAATTACCAGAGGGTAAATCATCCAATGTATGTGCATGTAGTTGTAATTTAAACGGATGTGTTTTTCAGCGACAAGAGTTTGTGAAGAGTGGGCATACCCTTGTTTGGTAAAGGGGTCAAATTAATTGACAGACAATCACATTCGGGCGCAGCGTATTTTCAGACAAGTCAATGGAGTTGTTTCTTTTCAGCAGTACTAAGACAATAGCTATTCAATAGCTTGCTTTCAGCGCGAAGCATATGAGAGAAGCATAGGTATATCAACAAATGAACCAAGTCGTATACATAACCAGATATAACAATATATAACCATCATTTAGTATATGCTTTAATGTTTCTTCTTTGAATATATTTACACTAGCCGCATAAACATATGCAAACTTCACCGGGAGCAGATCCAGCGGTTTCAGAACAACTTCATCAAAGTAACTCCGGCTGGTGTAGGTTCCGCCTGATAAAAACGTATTTGGTGGTTGCAACAGATATTGGTCAGTAATGGTTAATAGTGCTTAATAGTGGTTAATAGTGGTTAATTCGATAACTGGTTGGGTTATATTGATGGTTAATGATGGTTAATGATAGTTAATGATGGTTAATGATTGTTAATAATCACTGGTTGGTGCTGACCGGAGCATGGTTTTTATGACTTGCCATTCAGTTGGGAATGTCAAAAATCCCAACTCACGAATTCCATCATTTTTCACAGGGGTAGGTCAACCACCAACCAGATATTGTGGATGGTTAAATCCCTCTTATCTAAAACTACGCACTGTGACAAGCTTCATTGCCGTTCATTATTATTACTATGAGCCAATGGATATAGTAGGTTACCCATCCCTAAAAATGCTATGATGCTAGCAATTGACAAACACATTTGTTTTTTCAGATGGGTGGCGTTCACCACCGTAGATGGCGCCTTTGAGGATATCTCTAGAGTATCGCTCGTTGTAGGATCCTTCCACTTACCCTCTGGTAAACTAACATAGGTATTGAAAATGGTCATTTATAGTGAGTTTTCCCATAAAAAAATGTGATTTTCCATAGTTATGTTGGTTTACCGGAGGGTACTGGTGAATAAGCCTGATAAGTCATCTAACTCGGGTCCGTCTTGTTTATAAATGCTTAACTTGATGTATTTATAACTTAATGTGGTTAACAGTGCCATAAACCCACCATCCACCAGGAAAATCACCATTTTTATAGGTGGTATGGTTACCATTCCCAAATGGGTGGTTTATTGCTTTACCCACATTAAATTGTTCTTACCTCCATGGTTTAACAGGGGATATACCAGTTTTGGGACCATTTATTCATTTCCTAGTTTTCAGTAGGGAGGTTGTTCAGCCACCACGAGTTTTTCGCAGGTCTGGTGAGTACTTTGCAGGGCCAAGGGAGAGAAGAGACGCAGCAGTTCAGCCCCTTGGGGCTTCCAAGGGCCCATGGACGGGCAGGAGGGCGGAAGTTGAGTTAGTCTAGTCACGTCCTCCCGAATCATCCCCACAGAGATAGATTTTTCAGTGAATATTCATTAACTATTTGAATGGGGATCACTTTTCTACGTTTTTGGGGTTGCTATATGCTAGAATGCGTTGTTTCGATTGCTTCTTTCTGGCAATTTTAGTGGATCATTGAACCAGACTCCTCAAACAATTCTCATCGGGGTATCTAAGATTGGTCATATCGTTTTGTTTATATTAACAGTTG
>Ga0126342_10018290_pt1 | contig 12027 bp, 11 predicted proteins | sample Cyp1metagenome_FD_92528 | JGI IMG/M metagenome (GOLD analysis project Ga0126342, IMG submission 92528) | Coral microbial communities from Lord Howe Island, Old Settlement Bay, Australia - Cyphastrea 1 metagenome | ecosystem: Host-associated > Invertebrates > Cnidaria > Coral ... | reverse complement strand
TATATTATATATATTATATATATTATATATATTATATATTATATATATATTATATATATTATATATATTATATATATTATATATTATAATAATATATATAATATATATAATATATAATATATATAATATATAATATATATAATATATATAATATATATAATATATATAATATATATAATATATATTAATATATATATATATAATATATATATCTATATATATATATATATATCATAGTATATAAACATGGAAGATCGTAAAAGTATACATTCAATGTGACGTACCAATGTGGCTTAGGTAAATGCCAGCCTCATACAAGAGCCATCCTTTCCCGCCTGGGATAGTCGTGGATGATGCAAGCTCTGACCGCCTTCCTGGCCGCCGCAGCATCCCAGGTTTTGGATCATTTCCCTTACAAACATCTACCCTCTGGTAAACATACAAAAAGCTATTGAAAATGGCCATAGAAATAGTGAGTTTTCCCATTAAAAATGGTGATTTTCCATAGTTATGTTAGTTTACCAGAGGGTACTAACCATAATTTTTATCTGTCATTGTGACATCACTTTTTCGTTTGCCCAAATGCTCTGTTTTTTGAGTAACCAGGAGGGGAAACCCAGGTCTTGACGGCCAAAACATCGTTTCGAAACGATTTCCATTTCCAGGGAATGTCAAAGGGTGATGATCCTCCTGTAAACTATTAGTAACAAACATAAATGTGACAAATCCGCAATTTGTAGATCATGTTCCTAGGGAAACCATGATTTTTCCACATCAACCATTGTATGTTTACCAGCTGGGAGGCACCCCATGACTTGACCCAGTAACAAGAGTAACAAGAAGACTAATTCTTAACATTCTGAACATTATCATTATGATCATCACTCATCACTATAATTTATAATGATTACTGTATGATTACTGTATGATGTGGCCGAAGTCAAATGCAGAAGAAACCTAGAATTTAGGGGAATCATTTCGTAAACCGCCTTTCATTGCCCCCACTTGATGTGCAGCACAGCTTCACATTGTGGATCTCCGCAGGCATGTAGACAAACTCCCCGAAAAGCATCATATACATAGAAGCCGCTGTAGACCACACATCTGTTCCTCACATTGTTCTGAGATTCTGAATATACATCTGGTCATTTTTTTCCCAATCAACTTTTGGGATGCTCTGGATGCTCAATTCTGAAAGGGAGTGAGGTGTAGTGAAGTTTCGAGGGTGAGGCCCATGAGAGTCTGAATTTAAATTGGCAACACGTATCCAGTAACAATAGTAATATATATCCAGTAATATCCAAAGAAATCAGTCAATAATATCCGATAATGTCCAATAAAATCAGGTAGAATTCAATCATATCAATCATATCAATCATATCCAATAAAAAACATATCCAACAATATCCAAAGATTGCACTGTTTGCAGTGGAGCAACCAAAGCTATGACCGGTTCCCTTTGCCATCTCCGGTGACATGTACGGAGCTGTACCAAACCGGCCACGCAGGAACCCAGGAACCTGCTCGAAACGTAGTGTTGCGCGGAAACGCCAATGAAGCACTGGTGAAAAAGGATGGTTTGTTTGGTAAGGTAGTAGGGACGCAATGGGAAATAATGGGATATCTGTCTATATGATATATGTACGTATGTATATATATATAGCTATATATATATATCGCTGTATATGTATACATATAATATATATATATGTATACATACATATATATAAATGTATAACACAAAATGTATAACCAACTGGCTAGTAATAATGTGGTAAACACAATAATGATCACCATCCCCAATCAAGATTTGTGAACTTGGGTATACCATGGCATAGGGAAGAATCATCATAACCCAAATGTTTACTGGATGGTTTATTATTGTGTTTATCACATCTAGAATAAACAAATTTCACTGGGAAGTTTGGATGGAAATTTGTCCATTTGACGAAAATTACTGCACCCTTAGCTCGGAGCTCAGCCACACGGATCATTGCGCCAGGCCTTTGGAATGAAAGCGGCCGTCCCAAAGTCGCACAGCTTTACACTGCGCCGATCTACTGAAGATGCAAACCTCGTGGGAAGAATTGCAAATCCAACGTTTCCAACCAAAGATCTCTGGGCAGCAAATCGTTGAATGCTGCAAAGGTTGCAGAAATGCAACATGGTACAAACAAATATGCCAGTCACAAAATGGGAAAAAAACACACAACTTGCTATATTGTCAAATGGTGCAGACCTTTTATGCAACGCTCCCATTGTTTTTCTGTGGCGTGGGATCGGTTATTATGCTGCTTGCTTGCAAGTAATCAGTGGTCCAAGGAACATCAGAGAGAATCTTCTATGCCCGTGAGAGTGAGAGGAGGTGAAAGCAATGGAGAAAGAAAACTTGTAAAAATTGGACCTCAAACATAGATTGATACGGGGCCAGCTGCATACTGCATTGAAAAAAAATCAGCACTTCATGGGTTTGTTGCATTGGGCCGCCCTCGTTCCATCGCCATTTCAGTTTCGGTCTGAAGTTCGGTTCCATTTGGGTCCAAGAAACAGAAAATTGTCCGGTTTCACATCCCTGTGAACTATCCGTCGTCCATGAAGATAGACCTTGGAACAGCCCCACAACCAAACCAGCTTACAGCAGGACAACATCCAATGGGGGGCCTTTCTAACTCGCTAAAATAGATGTATGATAGCTGCTGTTGTGGTTAAGCGGTGTGTTTCAGCTTACGGGGTTCTCTGAGGCACATCTGCAGTAAAAACAGTAACATTCGATTGATTTTCGATTGATTTTTTTTACCGTTAGGTAATTAACGTACATTGAGTTATGCGTTTAACCGTTTTTACGGTAGAAACGGTAAAAACATAAAGAAATACCAAGTTACCAGCGCACGGTGGTAAAAATCGGAAAAATGTATTTCTTTACTGTCCTTCTTGGCCCTTTATGGCGCAATCGTTTTAGCTGTTGTACAGTACAAGTACAGATAATGCCTCTGTTTCAAAAGAAATGAAATCGTCTCAAAAAAAATGTTTGGACATGAAATAACCCCGCGTGCTATCGTCTATCTTGACATTCGCGTGACGTCTACTGACCTGCAAGCATAGCAGCAACAAGTATAATTACATGCCACCGCAACGGAACTTCAACTACCATACCATCAAGTGTACCAGAGCACATGAATTTCAAGTAGCGTAGCATGCAGTGTGCCAGCGCACATGCACTTCGAGTACCGTAGCATCAAACCCACCGATTTTTCCAGCATCCGCGGTAGAAACGGTAAAAAACGCAAACAAAAAAAAACAAGAGACCCCAAACATCCCGAAACAGTGTGGGGGAGTGGGTGGATAAAGCATGATAATGTTGATGATGTTGATGTTGATGTTGTTGTTGTTGTTGTTGATGATGATGATGATGATGACGATGACGATGACGATGATGATGATGATGATGATGATGATGACGACGACGACCACGACGATGATTTTGCGGACGATGATGTGATGTTGGGGACGGTGATGATGTTGAGGATGCTGAGGTGCAGGAGGATGATGTTGACGATGATGAGGGTTGAGGATGATGTTGAGGTGGACAAGGATGAAGATGATAATGCGGAAGATGAAGTGGAGGATGATGATGTTGAGGAGGAGGAGGAGGAGGATGTTGAGAAGGATGATGAAAAGGATGATAATGTTGATGTTGTTGCGGAAGATGGTGGAGGTTGATGATGTTGAGGATGCTGAGGTCGAGGGGGAAGAAGATGATGATGTTGAAAATGATGATGTCAATGTTGAGGAGGAGGAAGATGATGATATTGAGGATGATGATGTTGAGGCGGAGGACCGATCCCAAGACCGGGACCCACACTTTGTGCGAGCCTCGAGTCGAAATGCACCTGGACATTTCAGAAGAGACACTATGTGCGAGAATTTACAGATAAAATGCCACAGACCAAGACTGGGACTGACACTTTGTGCGAGCCTGCCCAGTCGAAGTGCACGTGGACATTTCAGAAGAGCCACTATGTGCGAGAATTGACAGGTAAAATACCAGATTAAGACCGCGACGCGGACTTTGTGCGAGCCTGCGCAGTCGAAATGCACTTTGTTGTTTCACAAGAGCCATGTTATGCGAGAATTTACAGGTCAAATGCCGCAGACCAAGACCGCGACGCAGACTTTGTGCGAGCCTGCGCAGTCGAAATGCGCTTGGACATTTTGAACAGCCATTAATGCAGAAATTGACCGCGACGCAGACTTTGTGCCAACTGCACTTGGATATTTCACAAGAGCCACTTTGTGCGAGAATTTACAGGTAAAATGCCGCAAAGCAGCTGGAGGACCCTGATCAAGCACCAGCCTTTACTCTTACCATAAGAATCCCTCAGTGTGGACACACTGTTTGAGGAAAAAAACGTTCCTTTTCTCCCTGCGGGGGGTACAAGCGTATACTCTGTACGCAAAACACACCCGCGAACCTGCTTAGGAATGCTTAGGATAGATGTAATAGGATGGATGGAGAATCCTATAACATGAAAAGCCGGCCCCAGCTCTTAGATAAGCCACCAGTGGCAGAAGCATCCCACGAAATAGCTGGGCCAACTCCTCCTCATCCCAGCACATCACTTCCTTGAAACTGTCGATCAGCGACGGGCCACATCGCCTCGGAGAGCTCTTAGGAGAGCTGAGTAGATGCTGGAAGATGGTCAAAGGTGGAAACCAAGAAATATCAACAGATCACAACAGATCAAAGAATCACCAGGAGATCGAATGTTCATGTGTTCTTCCTTCGACTCTAAGACCTCCAAGTGAAGAAGCTTCCCCAAAGAAGGTACCCAAATCCACTACTCAGAGTTCCTCTCTCCTGAAAATCGGAAAACTCCCTCTGGTTGGTTGTTCCAGCTTGACTCTGACTTAGAATCCTTCAACAACCTGACACCTCAAGTGGTCTTGGGGCTGGTTTTGCTCCTGGACGCATCACGTTTTTGCTGAGTCATGGGGATGAGTCAACATTTTGTGCCACGCGGGCTATAGGGTTTGGTGTTTCTTTTGCAGTGAACCATCCCAAGCTCTTGGTACTGTGGTACACCCAGTCGTAACTCCCATCTTTAGGGACCCCCAAATGGTGAAATGTTGGGCGAATGGGATATGGTTGATTGTTGTATCTGTATGTATCTATCCATTTTTTTGACCCATCCAAAAACTCCTACAGGCCTTATCACGCCCAGTAACTCCATTACAGCGTATGAAAATTGGCCGCCTTCGAATGTCTCCATCAGCTTCACACAGCCTCTACTTTGGTACGACGGAAGGAGAGGAGGTTGGATGGTTGTTAAGGAACTTGGAAGGGGAAGATCTTGATATCTGCAAACAGCAACACCCCGCAATGTCGCCAAATCCACACTAGCTGCCCTTTGGGCAAGACTCCCACGGCATGATACATCGGACAATGCAAGCCCGCAAGTGCCTTGGCAGTGGCTGACTTTTTGCCAGATCTGCATTTCAGAAATATGGTGTGGCTGCACTTTCAGCGGGGCCTGGCGGGACTGAGCTGCAGCTGGAATTCTGCTCAGGCAATGTCGCAGCGGGAAGGAGTGAACCCTTGGCTTCTGCAGAGCATTGACATCTGACTGATCCACTTGTACACTAGCATCCACCAAGAGCATGGACTCTAGACCTAGCTGGCTTTGTCTCACCAGCTAGTGAATTGGATACCTAGATAATTAGATCATTAGCTTGTTCGATATGGAAAATCTATCATTTTGTGGATCATTTCTGAGGATTGCTGCGTGAGTGAATATCAAAAGGCGGCATGCCATGTTCGGTGGCCTCCTTATTTGGGATGATCAACTTCTCCTCTCCATGTCTTATCACCTTCACAGCTTTCGGACGATCCTCACAGGGGAGACTACCCTCTGGTAACCTGGCAATGGGAACTCCATAGTCTGCAGTGTAAATCATCTACAAACGGGGATAGGGTAAACATGTCGGATGTGTCGAGGCAACACTTCGCTCAAACTTCACAACTCGTCTTGGGCAACTTCCATCCAATTTCTTTTCAATTTCTTCCTTTAAGCGTCAAAGCCCAATGGCTCGATCTACAATTCCATCCTGCCAAAGGCCCAAACACATCTAAATTTAAATTGATAGAGCAGAACATTGCAAAAAAAAACAATTATCACCCCCCGGAAAATGGATATATATATATATATATAATTGTATATAATATATATATATATATATATATATCATATATATATATATCATATATAGTTTAATCCTGAACTTAGCCAATTTAGTCGATCCATTGGTGGTACGCCAATGGATGGCTGTAGCCGCTGCCATCACCATCGGCAATCCTTCTCACACTTTCCTCTCTTCGTCACCTCAAAGACGCAGCCAAAGGAGCCAGCACCGAGATGTTGTCCGACCTGCAGCGATGCCAAGTCGCAGCTGTGAGAACCCCCCTTTTTTGTGGCATGATTGGTGCTGAACCCAGTTGAAGATCTATATTTTTCTGAATCCTAACTGCGAATTCGAAAGGAACCACCCTTTTCCTTTGCCTCGACTTGGGGTCCAAGCAGAATAGCCAGCACAAGAATGAGTGGCATGAGTTGCCATGCCATCAAGGCACATCAAAAGGACGAATCTGGATTTCCAAGTCGGGTGTGGATGATCCAATAAGGACAGCTCTGGATATACGACATGGCCCGCCTCATAAACCTCTTCAAAGCTCCCATGTCCAATGCTGCATCCCATGGCTCCGGCGACACATGCGACACGCGCAGCTTCTCCAAAAATTCGTGGATTGGCCCTGGGGAATTGGCACGACTGGGATCCCTGGGGAATTGGCCCTGGGGGATAGGTCGAAAATGGTCGAAATATGCCGAATTCCCAACTTGGCATGTCCATCAAGTACTGTGCTCCATCTTCCTTCAAAATGTTTGATCTGGGATGACGCACTATCGCCACACTGAAGCAAGCTGGCAGGCCGAACATTCGAAGCTGAGTGATGACATCATGCCCATCATGGCATTGCCCAGCTTCAAGAAGGCTCATGCCACCTGTCAATTATCTCATAACCTATCATTACAATATATGGCTAAACAGCAGATATCTGGACTTGCTGTGAACAGCTGTATATAACAGATCCATACCGTCCATGCTTCGAAATGCTGTCTGGTTGGTGGTTGAGCCACCCATCTCAAAGACATTTGGCACATTTTGGCACGTTGAATCCCAAGTCACATGAAGATTATATAAGAACCTTGAAGACATATTCTGTTAAAACATGTTAAAACCAAACAGTTGAGCCAACTGTTCGTTTGCTCACTCTTGCCCCTTCTGGATCTTCGTCACGAATTTCCGTCCTCTGCTTTGAAGTGTAAATTGGAAATCCACTGCCGAGGAATGCCACACTCCTGCGCTGTCGAAAAAATGATTCACTATGGCTTGACCTATGGTCCCAGAATAGGGCACCGCCAAATTTCATGGCTCAAAAACATCATCACTATATATCACTATTTCATGGCCATCCCTGGGTGCTATTTTCCAAGACACCCATTTTTCACCCCTGCCTCCGCTATGATCAAGGCACATCGCTCCAACCTGAGGCGATGGTTATGGATGTTCATCTCCAACGGATCTTGCTCGGTGATTTTTATCGCGGAATCCAATCCACCAAACAAAACCAGCAGTTAATGATTGGCTTGAGTGCTGGTGCAGAAACAAAAAAGATGTAATTATGCAAGTGTGTATATATATAATATAATATATATAATATAATATATATATAATATAATATATATATATATATATTATATATAATTTATAATATGTTGAATAGCCCTGTATAGGCCGCTTAATTAAATGGGTCCTTTCTTCTTATTCTTCCTGCAGCTTTCATGGTTGATTCAAACTTCATCGATTCATCTTCTTCAACCTCTTTTAACCAAAGTGCTGCCTTCTGTGCTTTTGCCAAGACGCATTGGGTTCAAACACCATGGGATATATAAAGCAATTATAGCATACTTGGGAAAGGTAGTTGGTCTTTACAAACCAATTGATGTTGTTTAAAGCTCAACTTTAATGTTTACAGTAGGCGTTTCAGGCTATGAACCCCGAGTTGCACCTTCCCCCCATTGAGTGGATGACAGAACAATCTCAGAGCGGCTTTGAGTGTCCTGAGGCTGAGCAATCCGGATGACATATCACCTGCAAAGAAGACACTTCGCCAACATATCGAACTGGATCGAACGATCCAACATCTCATCAAAATTCTCTAACCTCTCCACGATCTTCACGATCTGCCAGATCGAACCATAACCATATCAAACCATCATTTTGGGTGTGCCAAAACTTTTCACCACTTTTTCCCGGTCCTGCAGGTTCACACTGTGCAGCTTCATGGAGATGTTAATGTCCGACCTTCATGCAGAATTCCTAGCTGGAAAGCTCCATTCTAATCAGAATCTCCCGTGGCCATTAGGGATTTGTCAAAAAATATTGATCATTGACATCTATATATATTTATATATCATTACAGAATCCATTTGCAGAATATGTTCGCTTGAAAAAACCCATGCCCCTTGACAAGGTCAGATTGCCTGAAGCTTACCAAATAAATCCCTATCAATCCTTTGGGCTTTTGGAGACATCTCGAGAATCAGTGCAGCCATCCGAAATGGGTTTCCATTCAACTTCAGGGGATTCACCTTGGTTCAAGGCCGAATGCTGATGTTTTTGGGAAGGTTACAATGTGCAAAAGCGACAAAGCACAACACCAAAGAACCCTAGGCGAATAGCATCCATTCAAATCTCCCATGGTCACCACCCCACTCTGATTCCTGGAAATTAATAAGAACATACATTTTATGACATGTTCACATTTTGACATTTTGCCACAGGCTCCTGTTGTTGCAAGAGACCTGGAGGGAACTCCCGGGAGACCGCTGCGGGCCGGTGCCTCTCAGTTTTGGGGGTTGCTGCCCGCTGCGTGGCATCTTTGTCGATTCCTTGGGCCTCCGCTTCAGCCTCGGAGCTGCAGGGATTTGCTCAGAGATAGGATAGAAACCCAATCACAACAAACAGGTTTCTCCAAAAATGATACCCATGGTCATGGCCATTCAAAAACAATCCTGGAACCCAAATGACCCTGGTTTAGGATGGTTTTGGAGGTTTTGACCCACTAAATGGCGGATGGTTCACCATCCAAAATAGAGGTTGAGGCTGACGCCACTGGCTGATCCAGCAGCCGGAAATCCGGCGGACGGTGCCAGCCATCATCCAGACTCAGCAAGGCGCCAAATGATGCAGTAATGAATACGCGGCTGGGAAGTCCTCTATAAATGGTAAATAATGGTCATTTTTAAGAAGGAAAACCATCCATACGCGGGGAATTTTCAATTGCCATGTTTTGTTGCCATAGGGTAATAAGATGTAATAAATTCACTATGTGGAGTGGTACCCCCTAATAAACCAACCCATGTTTATGAATCCCGGGTTGACATACGAAAAAGATTAGATGCCTCAGCACTATTGGAGAGTCCTGTAGAAATATCATCCAACGACTGGTTGGTTGATGAGAATCCCATGACGGATAACGATTCAATCCTCATATAGTATCTCCCCATATCTCCCTACAATCATCAACCAACTAGGATTCATTCCAGTTTGAGCGTTGACATCACTTGGCTCTAGGCTCTGCTTCCACGAACAGCAAATCTGGTCGCGTCAGCGCGATCAGGGGTTTCACCTGGCCGAATCAGAATGAGGAGACCCCATCTGATCCGAGCAATCGACTTTTAACTCATGGGGTTATTAACCACTATGGTTTTAACCATAGTTTTTTATGGTTATATATATATATTATGAGGAGACCCCAGTTTTTCATTATGTTTCTATGGTTTTCTCAGTTTTCTCGGGGAATGGTAATTTCATCTATTTATTTCATCCACAACTGGGCGGCTCCCAAACATTTTCTGCAGCACTTCTGCACTTCAACCATCGCCCTGCCTCTTGCAGCTCACGTTCAAAGTCCGCACCCAGCTCAATGGCCATCGCCATGCCAGCATTGCCTTCACCCTGTCCGAGAATCGGTCACAATAGCAAATGACTTGAGGAAACTTGGATTGAACCATCTACAATCTACAACTCTCTATATACTATACCATACTATACCTATAAGCAAAATTTGCAAGTGGACGACGCCATTTACATCCGTTTCCGGTTCGTGCCAGGACTGATGACATGAGCATCCAAGCATCTGACATTGATCAATGGCGAGCCACTTGAATTGACATTTAAAATACAAACATGTAAGTAGGTAACCACAAACATGATCACTGTAAGGAATGCTTTGGAACCCCAAATCACTGCAAAAACTCTCCAAATTCTATCACCATATGGTCACCCAATCCCTTTTTGTTGGTTGAATCCCACCTGTAAAACCTCCAGCAGCTGGAAGAGCCGAGCCGCCGCGTGGAGTCGGGGCTCTTCCTGCGGAAAACGCCCTTAACGATCTGATGGGCCGACGCGACAGCAGATAGTTTGTTAGTTCTAAAATATGTAAAATGAATTAAAATGATGGAAATCGATGTTCATTCAATTTCATCCACGTAGTATGTTTCATAGTGTTTGAATCGTTTGGAACCATCCAGATCTGGTCCGCCAAGAATGTCCACAGATCCAGCAACGCTTCTGACATGGAACTGCCCAGCCTGATCTGCTGTGTCGGAACCTCGGTGAACAAGCTGATCGATTTTGATCAGTGCTCTGGATTGTCTATGTACATGGAACCATCAGCATCTTCCAAACAACAAATCCGGAGGAAATCCAAGAGACTTGGCACATCCTGCAGCACCTGCGGCCATGGCCATGTGGTTCTACCTGTGCTGGCGAACATATCTGAGTCTCCAAACTCTTCCGGAGTTGCTTGGCTGTCTTCTTGGCATCTTTCATGCAACGTTCAACGAAAGCCTGGTTTTGGACAAGAATGGAAAAATCGTTTTCCACTGGAACCCAACATGATCTAACTTACTTTTTTGCACAATGGATCAAAATAAATCCAGAGCATTCACAGCAAAATACACAAAGAATCTGGGAGGCAAATCAACAGTTCCACAGGATATCAATTGTGTTTTGTCCAATTTTCCCACCAGTCCAGCAGTCCCACCTCTTTCTCAATCCCGCTGAAGCGTTTCAGGATGTTGGGGCATTCCAAGGCAAGTTCCTGATTTACGGCATTTGTTCACAGGAAACAGTCGGGAAAAAACTGTCGGAAACCATGGTCTTTGATCATCAAAAATAAAGGATCTTTTTTTGCCAGTTCTGGGACTACACAGACCGCCCGTTGAGTTCAACGGCATCTCATTTCCAGTAGTGAGCAGTGTTCAAGGCCCCTGGTCGTTCCATTATACTGGTTGTTTAATATGGACTCCAATTTCATAAATAATGAGAATCCCGTAGTACCGCGCAAGGCGGTGGCGGAAGTTTCAAAGATAGGACATTATAGGAGGGGTGAGTTGTTGTGATGCATGGATGGCAGAGCGAAGCCACTGCTGCTGGACCGAAAGGTGGTTGGAGTTGTGTTTTTTGGAGTGGCTGCAATGGTTGCAGTGGTCGCCTCACCCACAACTGCTGGATGTAGTGTGGCGTAGCGCAGCTGTAGTTGTAGTTGTAGTGTAGTCTGGTGCAGTTGCAGTTGTAGTTGTGGTGTGGTGTAATGAGCGTAGTGCAACGTAATGTAATGTAGTGCAGTATAGTGTGTTACATGCTGTAGTGTAGTGTAGTCTAGTCTAGTCTAGTCTGGTCTGGTCTGGTCTGGTCTGGTGTGGTGTTGTGTGGTGTAGTGGAGTGTAGTGCAGTGGAGTGGAGCGTAATTTAGTTGTAGTTGTAGTTGTAGTTGTAGTTAGTGTAGCGTAGCGTAGCGTAGCGTAGTGTGGTGTGGTGTGGTGTAGAGTAGTTGTAGTTATAGTTGTAGTTGTAGTCGTAGTCGTAGTCGTAGTTGTAGTTGTAGTTTGTAGTTGTAGTGTA
>Ga0126342_10018289_pt1 | contig 12027 bp, 15 predicted proteins | sample Cyp1metagenome_FD_92528 | JGI IMG/M metagenome (GOLD analysis project Ga0126342, IMG submission 92528) | Coral microbial communities from Lord Howe Island, Old Settlement Bay, Australia - Cyphastrea 1 metagenome | ecosystem: Host-associated > Invertebrates > Cnidaria > Coral ... | reverse complement strand
TCTATCTATCTATCTATCTACGCTCACGGATATAAACATGAAAACCCCATATGTTACTTGGTAGCTCTGGCTTCAGGGTAGTATGCTAGGGCACGGGCCCGTGTGTAGCTGCCCTTTTTGCAGTTGCGCATCCCGGGTGACATTGTTTGAAGCCGGGGGCCCGCCGGGGGCGCACATCCAGGGTTCTTCAACTTTGCCTGCGTGAAGCTTCGGCTCCTGGAGGCAGAGCTCAGAGACGAGCTACAGAGGTTGGGTCAAGGAGGACCGACAGTGGGGGCAGCCGCGCCACCGGCTGGGCCCACCACACGAGAGGGGACTGTAACCTCCCAGCCAAAAGAGGAGGAGAAGACCAAGGAGCCGGAGCTCAACCTCACAGCCAAGACCGCGCCACCTCAGCCACCTGCTACGTTAGAAAAAGCCACCCCCGCCGAGAAGAAAGAGCCTTCCGAAGGTGAGACCTGCCTTGTTAAGCCTAAGTCCGAGGAACTGCCCACCAAGGACCGCGCCTGCCAGCAGCTCGAAAAGGCCAAAGGAAAAGAAGAGGAGCCGCACTAGGGGAGAGAGAGCATCTCCCAGATCCAGAAGCCGCGACAGGAAGAGGAGAGAATCAAAGAGGAGCCGAAGGAGCGACTCGCACGTGGGGCCGATCCTGGCGTGGGGACCACGTGAACCTCGTTATCCCCCCCCGTGAGGCAGGGGTTGGGTTGGCGGGGCGAGGTGCCCTACAGCTCTCATCCAAGGTGGACGGAGAGTGCGAACAAAGGACAGGTGAAGAGAGCCAAACAAGAGCTTCACGATCGCAGACGCCGGCGATAGCAAGGGAGCAGCATGGCTCCCAAGAAAGGACGAGGTGTGCTTCACAGGCTAGCGGCGGCGGCACCAAGGTTGAGGAGACCTGCTGCAGCCGTAGAGGATCAGAGGACTCAAGAAGAGGGCGCCCCAAAAAAGAAAAAAAAAATCAGAGGTGAACCCCAGAGATCTTCTTCGATTGGGGACCATTTGCATTGAAGAAGCCATATACTATGGAAAGACTGCGGCAGTAGCTGGCAGGGTCGTGGGATTTAGAAGTGAGGAGAACGAGATCTACCTCGACTTGGCGGCCAGTGGGACCAAAAATGAGGAGTTGCTGAGGGTGTTGACAGGCCGAGAAGATAAGAGGATTGCAGTTCATCTATGCAGCGCAGATTGCAAAGCCCTGGTGACGAATGAGACCCTGGTCCATGCCCATGACTTCGAAGAGGTAGCTGCCGACAGGGTGCCGTGGCTCACCAACTTGAAGAAGGTTGGAGAGGAGTCCAGGAGGCACATGAGGAGGATGAGATGGCTAAGCTGCGCCTGGAGCAGCGCAGGATGGAGGGTGCAAAGGAGGAGACAGACCGGCGAGAAAAGCAGCAAGAGAAAAAGCGCAAGAAGAAGGAAGAGAAAGAGGAGGGGAGAAGAAGTAAATCCCCAAGAGTGAAAGAGACGAATTGGACTTTGGCCAGAAAAGTCTTGAAGCAGTATACAAGGACACGGGCATGGATCCAAACCCCAAGAGAAGGGGCCGACTTATGAAGAAGGCCAGAAGCTTGCTGGCCAAAGGAAAAAAGAAAAAGAAGAAGGCGAAAGGCAGCAGCAGCAAAAGTGATTCTTCCAGGAGCTCCAGTTCAAGCAGTAGCAGCAAAGGGGCCCTTGAGGACGGGCTGTTCGACGAGGAGCAGAAGTTGCAAACTGTGTGGAGAAGGTACCCTGGTACCTTAACTGCCCGGTCTCTTCAGGAGATAAAGAGGAGTCTTGTGACTTCGGCTGGGACTATGTGGAATGTGGATCGCTCATCATTGCCTCCACTCTACACCCAATATGGGCGGCAGGTGGTGATCCCCTCCATGTCACCTTCTCTCCAGCAAGAAGCGCTCACCCTATGCCAAGCCTTGGATTTCATCCAAGGGCGTGTGGCTGGAGGAGTTGACATCCTCAAGAGGTTGAAGAGCATTGTGGCTCTATCAAAAGGAGCTCATTGGACTCTAGGGAGACAATATGAGCTAGTGAAGATTGAGGAGAGAGGTTTCGCTGAAGAAGGAGAAGTCCTGGCAGCGGCTCGCCGGGCAAAGGAAGATGAAAATTGAGAGGGCTAATGAGCAGGTCTTCGTCAGGTAAGGGAGTTGAGAACTCCCAAATGGGCAAGGGCAAGAAAGGCAAAGAAGGGAAGGGTACCTACAAGAGTCAGGCCACAGATGGAGGCAGAGGTAAAGGAAGCGGAGGTGGAAAAGATGACAAAAAAGACTCATGGCAAAAAAAAGATCGATCTTAGAGAAAACGACTGTGGATGACTCCAGAGGTACCCAAAAGGATGAGAAGCAAAGGGGAGATGAGACCAAACGATCTCCCAAGGAAGGAAAAGAGGCTGAGGGCTTTGTGGTGGCAGAAGAAAGTGGCACATCATCGAAGAGGCTGAGGATGGCTGAAAGTATCACCGCCGAAGATGTGGAGCAGTTGATCGACGATGCTCGCAACTGTGCTTTGGCGCTTTCAACGGGCAACCCGGAGTGGCGTTCGGAGAGCCCACCTGCATGCGAATTTGAGAAAGGAGCTGAAGAAGGGAGCCGCAAAGATGCATCAGGCTCCCAAGAGTTTCACCAAAAGATGCACGGCCTCGTGACGGCGCTTTTGGCCGGGGGCCGCAAAGAGCTGCGTGTAGGAAGCCTGGGACAGTTTGTAGTGGATGCGTTGATGATGCTTGAAAAAATGTTTACTCCAAGTTGCAGGCCAAGGTCCAAGGCTGGAAGTGTGGAACTTTTTCCTATTCCAGTGCTAACGCTCCACTGTCAAGCTGGGCACGTAGATCTTTTTCTCCAAGCAGTAGTGGGTAGCTTAAACAGCTTGCACAGTCCAGGTGAGATTAGCTGACCAAAAGGTTGAGAGGAGTTCTGGAACGTTCCCCAATCTTTGATGAAGGTTTACCCGACATTAGCTTCGAGGAGTTCACCACTAAGAAAGGGGTAGACTATAGTGGTGATGAAGTACGTCTTGCTCAACCTATTTGGTGGGAAAGTGTTGAAGCCTCTTTACCCTCTGAAGTAGGCACTTTGGATATTCGGGATTTTTGCACTGGAGGTGTTTTGCATTTCATCACACACATTGAGGAGACCCTAGTACCGTTGGAGGATCAGACCAGTGGTAAGACCCCTTCTGTGATGGTCAAAGAAGGAAGTTGGGAATCCCTCGCACAAGGGTTGGCATCACGTGGTCTATGTCAGGTGGTTCGTGAAGAAGCTCTCTACTCTATCAATGGCTCCCCCTTGCTTAATGGCCTTTTTTCAGTTGCCAAAGATGAAATTCGTGAAGGTATTCCTGTAACCAGATTGATCATGAATCTCAAGCCGTGGAACTCCATCAGCCGTTCCCTATGTGGAGACGTAGGTACACTCCCGTCCATCACCCAAATGAGTGCCATCTACATACATGATGATGACACTACTTGTTCGGAGTGCCACAGGTCTGGGTCCAATTTATAGGCTTTGGGCGTCAAGTTCCTCCCAGTATGGTCCCGGAAGGCGGGGGTCACAAACGGTAGTTTTTGGCGGGACGTGTTCTGCACATGGGGTATCTTAGCAGTGTTGGAGTAGCCCAACATATCTACCGAGCGGTGGTTCAGAAGGCGCTGGGGTCAATCAAGGGCTTGGGGCGTAGCATCCAGGAGATTAGGAGGGATAGGACGGATAGGAGCTTTACAGCCTTTCCAAACCTTTTCAGAGTTATTTGGACAACTTTGACCAGCTGCAGATGGTGGATAGGAAAACTGCGAACCTAATTGAAGGAACTCCTTCAGAGATGGTCCAATATCTAAGGGAGCAGTATGCCAAGTGCATGCTCCCAAGACACCCGAAAAAAATCGGTGGAGCAAGCTTTCAGTGCAGAGGTCCAAGGGGCTTGGGTTGATGGGGTGCGCGGCACTCTCTGTGCCAAGCCCTCGAAGGTGGCAAAGTACATAGCCTTGGCTTTGGAGTTGTTAGGGAGGGGCAAGGCCCCCCAAAGGGAACTGCAAGTGGTTGGTGGAGGGCTGGTGTACATTGCCATGTTCAACTGGCTAGCCTGAACCAGATATGGCAGATGATTGTGGACGCAGAAGCAGACTTGCCGTGGAAACGCAGATGGCTGAGAAGAGAAATGATGGTGGAGCTTGTCAGGTGCATTGGACTCTGCCCCCTAGCCTTTATGGACTTAAGGCACCCCTTTGATGAGATGGTTACAGCCAGCGACGCTTCCAACTCAGGGGGGGGCATCAGCCATAGCAAAGGGTTGACACCATATGGTCTGGCGGCCAGCCGAAGCTCTATCCGGGGAGACCTGCCGGAGGAGCAAGAGCTGACTCAGGTGCTCAGCATAGGGCTTTTTGATGGCATTGCTGCCCTGCGGGTAGCCGGGTAGCCCTGGACATCCTCAAGGCCCCTGTTGCAGGACACATATCTGTTGAAAAGAACCTGCGGCACAAAGGGTGGTAGAAGCTAATTTCCCCGACAGCGTGCTAGTGGACGATGCGGAGCAGGTGAATGACAATGAGGAGATGGTCCTCAGCTGGGCTTTGAAGTTTAGCAATGCTGGCTTGGTCCTCATTGGATCGGGCCCCCCTTGCCAAGGGGTATCAGGGCTCAATTCCGATCGCAAAGGTGCTTTAAAGGACCTTAGGAGTAAACTTTTTTGGCATGTACCCCGTATAACCACAATGGTCAAGAAGCATTTCCCGCGGGCACAAGTCCATGGGTTAACTGAGAATGTGGCATCTATGGACTATGAGGACTGTCAGACGATGAATACAGAGTTTGGCTTGGACTTCTGGTTTGTTGATGCCCTTGGTATCAGCCTTGCACATAGGCCCAGATTGTATTGGATCACTTGGGAGCTGGTTGAAGAAGAAGGGGCTGAGATCCTATGGGGACATGATGGGCGCTTGCCGCTACAGGGACAAGTCAACCTATCAGCAAAGGTTGACGAGGTTGCTTTTTTGGAGAAAGGTTGGAAGAAACTTCAAGGGAAAGGTCTCCCTACCTTCACCACATCAAGGCCTAGTTCAGTGCCATTGAGGCGTCCAGCGGGTCTAAAGCTTTGCAACGCCACCGCTTCCCGCCCCTACCAGTACATGGACTGCCACTGTTTGGTGGATAGCCAAGGGGGGCTTAGACCTCCTAATGTACGGGAAAGGGAGGTCATCATGGGGTTTCCTCCCAACTACACGCAGCAATGCATGAAAAAGGGAGAGCAAGGTAGCCTCTCCCATGAAGATTGCCGTTTGACCCTGCTGGGAAACTCCTGGTCGGTAGGCGTTGTCGCATGGCTTTTGGGGCAGCTTTTGCAACGCTTGGGCATTGTAGACCACATCACACTGCAGGACATCATCGGAATGCTGACCGCCGAACGGCCATTGAATTTGCACGGGCTCGTGCAGAGACCCTCTTTGGGGCAAGGGACCCAAACTTTCTCTCCCAGTACCCACTTAGTGGGGAAGCTGTGTGGCCTAGTTTCACTTAAGGGAGAAGACTTGCTTCTGCAGTCAGCCTCGGAGGTCCCTGTTCGTCATCACCGACTAAGGATGGGAATCCCATCGGCTCTTTGGCGGTGGCGTACGGTAGCCGGTTGGAAGTGGACCGGGGACCCAGTACACATCAATGTGTTGGAGGCTAGGGCAGTGCTTACAACGGTGAAATGGAGAGTGTGCCAAAAGAAACAATTGAGTGTGCGCTGTGTACATCTGGTAGACAGCCTAGTAGTTCTGCATGCGCTTACTAGGGGTAGATCGTCTTCAAGAAAGATGCACAAAACTATGATGCGGATAAGTGCCTATCTTCTGGCAGCTGGACTCCAACCCCTGTGGGGCTACGTGAACACCAAGGACAACCCAGCGGACAAGCCGTCTCGCTGGGGCATCAAGAAAAAATTGTTAAAAAGATAGCCTCCAACTTAGGAGCCCGCAGCAAAGAAGAAAGGAAACAAGTCCGCAAAAATCGAGGCACACTCAGAAGTCTCACAGTACAGGCAACCACCAAGACCCGTTATCGCGCTAGTCTGGACGACTTCTTTGACTTTTTGAACAAAGAGAACTTAGTCCTACCAACTAAAAGGGATTTGATGGATGGTCTGGTCTCTGACTACTTGGAACACCTTTGGGCGCAAGGAGAAGGCAGAGCCACTGCTACTCGTAGTACTTTTCTGGCAGCTTTGCAGGACTTCGACCCTAAGCTAAAAGGTAATCTCCCTGGTTCCTGGCGATTGATGAAAACATAGACAACTCATGAAGTGCCCTCTCGAGCGCCGTGCATGACCGAGCACGTCTTGCGCGCTATGGTGGGGTGGGCTGTTCTCCACCAACACGAGATAACATGAGACTTTTGCACTGAGCCTTCCGGGGGGTTTAGGGCTTGCTTAGAACCGGAGAATTACTGGCCATTCAAGCTTGGCAAATCCACACTTCAACATTCAGATTGTGAATGACAACAGGTGCAGTTCCTGTTGTCTGAGTTTGCTTGTGCTGTGATTCTTGTTCTTGCTGTCCCTTTTTTTGGGATCGTGTTTCTGTATTTCCTGCATGCACTGAGCGTTTGGCAGAAGCTTCGTGTTCCAGTGACCACTGCTTTTTCTCTGCTTGCACATTGATGCGAAACTTGTGAAACCGAAAAAGTATGAAAAAATTAGTTGCAGTTTTGCAACCTTGGCGCGCCGTGGCAGGTTGGCATTGATTTGAAACTGAGCGGCTGCACGCGCCTTTTTCGAGAGCACTGATGGCTCCAGATGGCTCTGGTTGTTTCGATCCCATACCGCAGGATCCCGATTTTCAGCGTGCTTAAAAGATTTTGCCAGAAACTGGCTGGGTGGCAATGATGACTCAAATGAAAGGCTTCAATTCAATTGACGGCATGAAACTCGCAGCATTCTGCCTCAGGCAGAAGCATTCAATGTTTCTGCAGGGTTCGCAGATTCTTACCCGGCAACAGCTCTGTTCTTGGCCCAAGCAAGGTCAACAAGCATGATAGAAGGGCAGGATATGGCAGGATGACGGATGTTGCTCTGACAGCGCAGGATTTTGCTCCTCAGAGAGCTGCCGCGCACGAAAAGGACAGATGATTACAGAATATCACAGAGAGACAGGTCATCAGTGAAAATGTTCAGAGGCATGGATAGCATATGTAATGGGCGCAAAGAGGTGCAACAGCTAGCTTTGCAGGCAAGGATTTGCATATATGCATTGTTCATTCTTTTACTTGCAATGTGTGTATGCCGGGCACTCCTTGCCCTATGGGACGCGAGATGTGGGTAGTACTACATTCCACCATCAAAAGCATGTCCGCAACAGGTTCTGTCGTCTTTGCCACCCGCTATCACACGAATAAGGAAAGATAAGGGATGCGTTTTCTTGATTTTCTTCTGTTTAGGCTTGCGGGATCCAAATTGTAGCGTTGCATGATGGTGCATGCTCTGTGTTTCTCAGGAGCGAGAAAGCCCAGACTCAACAAGAGTGCAACTTGACCGAGCAGCATCTCCCGCACCGCGGAGACGGTTTCCAAAATCACTTCGAGGCAGAACGCGACAGGAATATTACATTATATTACGCATTAGGTTTCCGTGTTTTTTCATGCTCCAAAGATTTGCAAATGTGTTCAACTTCTTCCAATTTTTTCGTGTGTTACGAGACCGAAGAGTCTTGGAAGACGATTTGGAACTCCTTCTGCCGCAGGTCGGAAGTTTGTGCCAGCAAAGCGAATTCCAGAGGATTGGGAGGAAATCTTGGCTCTGGTGCCCCCGCCACCGCCACCTCCAGTCACAGGTCCTTCAGCGCTCCTGTTTGGAATGTTTGCTGGATCTGGAGCAGGTTTTCAGTGGTTGTGATTCCATGATTTTTGAGATATCTTGAGATAGTCTTTGTCAGTTTTTCGTGACTAATTATTCTCTGTTATTCTTTGTTCTCTTGGCAATTTTTCCAGAATTTGCGTAGTCTGCGACCCTTCTTTGAGCCACAGAGCCAAAAGGTGGTGTGCGGGTCCATTCAATAAAGCCACGAGATGGCGAAGTCAATGCCATTGGCTTGAAGGACTGCATTTGACATCCTCAGAAATGCTTGCGTTTGAACGTACCTGGTTGTTGGGTCATACCACAAAAGCAAACGGTAGCTAGCCGGAGTTTTTTTTGCCGCCCAAATCAATGTCCATTTCAGGAACCTAAATTGGAGGTACCTACCATATATAAGGTCTATATATATATTTATATATATATAAGGCCTATGTAAGGGAAGATCCCCACAAAATATGGCCTTATATGGTACAGTACCTCCATTTTAGGATCCTGGAATTCCCATTGATCAAAGCAGCGGAACATTAGGCAAAACCTGAAATTTATAGCCCGTAGAGTTGTTCTGATTTGTTTGTCACCGCATTTCTCTCTTCGTGTTTTCTGTCTTCGCTCTCTTTGTTTCCATGATGCCCCTTCTCCTCGACAATAGTTCTTGTTCATTTCTCGTGCTACCTTGTCCTTTTGTTCCAAGCGCAAATCTTCCAAAGCATCTTTTAATGCTGAATTTGGGAGACCTGAAAAAGTTTATGTCTCCCTGTGAACTTGCTGGTTTTCCATGCTTTCGAGGGTTTTTGCAGCTTCGCGTCTAGTACAACAAAAGCAACTCGCAGACTCCCAAGCTTCACCCCGGGCTTCAAGTACCTCGTCCTGGCCTCTCTTGTGTCACAGTCCTGCGAGATCTTGCTCTTCTGCACAAGCAATACTCCCTTCAAATTCTGATCATCTGACTCCGTCATACAGAACTCGAATACATCGGTATTTCCAATAGTCCTGATGACTCTTAGGCAGCGCTGCTATTGCAAAAAGCCCCTTTGCTTCTTCTAAACACAGGTGAGATCTCATGAGCACGGTGTTGTCGTTGAAATTCACGGCTTGGTATGGCCATCACAACTTTGAAGCATTGCAAATCTTTGTAAATGCGATCTCAATCCACCGATTCTTCAAACATCATCACATTGCAACCTGTCAGATCTGCCAGGAGCCAACCCACCGAGCAGATTGGACCATCCGTCGGCTTAAGGTTGACCTGAAAACGCTTCAAGTGAAATACTGGAACGTGTTTGTGCCAGCTGGACAGTATCTCGGCATTAAGCTTTGAGGCATATTTTTGTTCGGTTGCGCAAGGCCGGCCAATAGGAACATCAAGGAACTGAGCTCATCAAGAAATGACATGGCATGCATAGCAACTCCGCCGCAGCCTGAAGTGCCAAGGTATATCTCCTCGTCATATTTCCAGATTGGCAAGGTCCTTACTGACCCTATGGGACTCAAAAAGACTTAGAAAACAAGCATTTTAGAAAACATAAGCAGCAAGGTGCAGTCTGGAGACCAGAAGGCCCTCCTTGTAATTTGTGGAGGTTTCAGTGAAACCCCACAGGCATCCCTGCGTGATTGGCTTTGTCAATACCTGCAATCTGATAGTGTACGCATCCATGTACATTATGTACGGCATCAAATCTGGGGAGGGTCAGTACAAGGTTTTGTAGGAGACACTGATGAAATCGAACTCGTTAAATAGAGTCTATTGTTGCACTTGGTAATTTTGCAGCCACTGTTGGATGAAAGGCACAAAGTAGTGAGACTTCCCCCTGTCCTGGGAGCGGCAATAAGCCATAAGCGTTTGTCAGTTCTCAGGGGAAGATATGGCATCAATGAGGCGCTTCTTATTCAGGGCGGACCTGCACAGTGACAAAGACCTGACATTGAGGAAGTAGGGATATGAATTTGCAACTCTGTCTTCCACAGTTGGATGTGTCGGAAAATGGGGGCACCCCCAAATCATCCAAAAGTTGACCACGTTAGTTGTGAAAATGTTTTAGTATTGAAACCTATGGTTTTGGGGGTCCCCGATTTTAAGAAACCTCCAGTTCAATTTTACGCTGTTCTGTGAACATTGCTTTCCTTGACATGTTCAAAGGTTCTGGCCAAATGGTTACTATGGAAAAGCGGCCAAAAGAACTCGGACGCGAATGACCAGTGGACAAGCTGACTCCTGGTGCGCGATTGGTTTGGTCATGCCTGAGGGAACCAAGCTCAAGTTCCGCTTTCACATTGGACCGGAGCTCAGAAAGGCTTTCTTGGCGCGTGAGTTCGATTCCTTGAATTAATTAACCCAGCCTGGCCACCCAACAGCAGTGACGGTTTCAAATGCAAGGCTAAAGTGGCAAAAATGGAAACAATTGGGAGACCACATCTGGGAGACAGTTGGGGAAATTTTGGGAGACAATTGAAGACCACATCCCGGAGACAACTGGAAGACAACATGGAGACAACGGGCATTGTGGGGGACAAGTGGAAGGCAACTGGGGCCGCATCTGCAGGGACAGAAGTGGGAGACAAGTGGAAGAGAATTGAGAAACAATTAGGGGACCGATTTTGGACCTGCGCAGAGCTGCGCACACTTTTGGAGAAAAGAGCTGCACTTGCAGTGTTGCGTCCATGTGAACAGGTGCAACCCTTGACCTACACTGATCCATTTCACACTCCCCCCCATGGCCGTTGCCATGTGCAAGACATAATTTTCAGGCTGAAGGCACCGTGCCCGGCTCTCAGCGCTGCGAGCGTCCCAGCGTTCTCACCTCTTGCCGCCTCGCGGCCTTGAGACCGGACGCAGGCCGATCCTTATAGTCAAGCGTCTGCGCCAGGACACTCGCGCTGTGCAGCCACTTGTGTCCTTGTGGTTGAGCTGGCTGCGGCCTCTGGTGCAGCTTGTCGTGACCCATGCTATTGGTCTGGCTGGGAGGCCCTTCACCCCGAGCAGTCCGCGCCCGGCTAGAGCAGGCCTGCAGATTTGGCAGCCGCCGCTGTATCATTCATATTTGCGACTCGGTTATATAACCATACAGGGCGTCCATGGAAGGTGCGCGCGGCATCCTGCCCTGGCAGACCCCATGGACGGTGAAGGGTTATTGCCGCAGTGCTCGAGGGCGCTGTTGCTTCCCGCATGGAAGGGGCTGTTTCCCTATCCTGATTGAACCGTCTCGGAGGCAGTTTTGGTGCTTTCTCATCCCCATCACTGCAAGGCCTCCTCTCTATCATCATGCTGTGTCCCGCTGCCATCATTCGCAGCTGACCCTGTTGGCGCCATATAGCTTTTGCTGCCATGGTGGCGGTAGGCCCTCCATCTCCTCCACCATGTTGTTCTACATCAGCGCCTTCTTCTGGAGCGACTGCCGTCATCTTGAAAGCTTCCTCAATGGCGAACTTCCACCTGGTCCCTGTGCATCAGCCGGTCGCCGTTCATCAGCTGTGCAGCCCATGTCATCTTCCTCTTCAGGCGACCTGCCAAGAGCATTCCATATGCCCTTGCCGTCCTTCTGCCTTCTTCCATCTCCGGATCCATTTGCTGCCCTTCTTCTGTTGTTCCCGAAAGCTCCTGCAACGGGTTTTTCCCAAAGAATTGCTTCATCTACATAACTTACATCATCCGCATCACCTACATCACCTACACCATCTTCATCATCAACATCACCTACAGGTGATCAACTTCCACACATCTCCTCCAAAATTCCTACCCTTATTCACGTAGGAGCTGTTACACAGGAGCTCTTACATATCACTGTCACCGACATCATCTACATCATCTACAGGTGATCAACGCCTACATTTTTCCTACAAAACTTCTACAATGTCATGTGCACAGGGGTTGTCGCACAGGAGTGGTTATGGAGGAGTTGTTACACGGGAATTGTTACACAGGAGTTGTTACACAGCATTAGCTTCCAGGTAAAACAACTTCTATCTGAACTCCTACCAGACAGGTGGAAGTTTCAAAGATAGGCAACTATAGGAGAAGCGAGTTGTTGGGCTGCATGTATGGCAGGGCGAATCGACTGATGGGACCGAAGAGTGGTTGGAGCTATGCTTTTCAGAATGGTTGCAGCGGTCACCTCACCCACAACTGCTGGATGTAGCGCGGTGTGGCTGTACCGTAGTTGTAGCTGTAGAAGTTGAAGTTGAAGTTGGAGTAGTGGTGGTGGTGGTGGTGGT
>Ga0126342_10018288_pt1 | contig 12028 bp, 11 predicted proteins | sample Cyp1metagenome_FD_92528 | JGI IMG/M metagenome (GOLD analysis project Ga0126342, IMG submission 92528) | Coral microbial communities from Lord Howe Island, Old Settlement Bay, Australia - Cyphastrea 1 metagenome | ecosystem: Host-associated > Invertebrates > Cnidaria > Coral ... | reverse complement strand
TACATACATTAATTACATACATACATTAATTACATACATACATTAATTACATACATACATTAATTACATACATACATTAATTACATACATACATACATACATATACTAGTAATGTCAAGTCAGGATTAATCAACCCCTCCGGATTAATCGACCCCCCACTGCCCCAAAAAAAATGTAATTTAAAAACAGGGTGGTCCCCCTGGATTAATGAACTCTTTTGCCTGGACCTGATTAATCAACCTCCAGTGCTGAAATCCCATTTTGTTTCATTTTCCTACTCTCTTTATTTTCAAATGGTTTCCTTATTCTATACTTAAGTTGAAACCTCATGAACACCAGAACCCATCACTGCTGATCATGAAAATCTGGAAAAAACAACTATTCCCCAAATGATTGATTTCTAATTAAATTCTTAATAAAAATCATCAGTTTGGATACTCCCAAAGGGTACCCCCCCATGAGCCCATGTCCCCCATTAATAATAACCAGAGGGTTCCCCTTATTAATCAACCCCTTCCAAGGGGGTGTTTATTTAGGGGGAAAACTAGGAAAGACCTTACAAGGTCCATCTGACCTTGTGGGGGGGTTATTAATCCGGTGTTGCCATTACTATATATATATACATATGATATATATATATAATAATATATATATATATATTATATATATACATATTTACATCAACTCCCCAGGCATGACTCCGTGGATGGCGTCAATGGCGTCACTGGCAGCGTAGGCAGAGCTGCAGCAAGATCCAGCACACGCACGGCCCGCACGAAACTCGTCTTCATCGGACCTGGTGAGGTGGGACACGGCGGGCCATCTACGCTGTCTACAGGTTGGATGGGTGATTTAGCCCTCGAACGCCCCCCAAGTTATGACAGTTATGACCATTGAGAAGGGAATATATATATATATATTTTGACGACTACTGTAACCCCCCTATTTCCTGTCTGACAACTTGGACTGGGTCTAGGGGCATAAGTTTTATGGTTCAAAACACATGTTTATGCACACCCGAAGATTGTGTCGCGCAAAAACCTGCAAAAGCCAACGAACGGCCTTAGCAAAAAAAGGGGGGCGTATCTAAAATATTCTAAAGTCAAACTTCAAGCACAAATCAGAACATTCATCATTCTTCAATGTTCAATAAATCTAGAAACCGCCCGAAATTTCCACCCAGGCACACATCAAGGACTCCAGGAACTCTGTGGCCGGGCACTGCCTGGGTGGAAGATAGGCGGCAGTTGGAGGCCACTGCATCTCATCATCGGTGTCCGGATAGAGCTCCACATGTCGCCCTGGACCCGGCGAAACCCGAAATGGGGAAACTTGGGAAAAGTATGGAAAAGTCGGGAAGTGAGAGCCATGTCACCATATGGTTTGTTGAGTTATAGTGTAGATAGACCATGATAGACCACTAGGCTGGGAATTTGACCAGCCATACAGAGTGGTCATTATGCAATGACGAACCGGGACTCGCTTCAGCGGTCAAAATGGGGTATGCAAAACAGAATCGGGGCATATATAAACACACAAAAAAATAGGATATGGCATGAAGAAATTGAAATCAAACCAAATGAGGAACACCAAATGGGGGATCAATCAACCAAAATGGGGCTCTTCAACGACATCTATTGGGGAAAAAAAAACTGATTGATGGGTGAACCACCCCTGCGAAAAAGGATACAATTCGCATAGGGATCGTCATCAATGGTTTAGGGATCGAAAATAGACAATTATCAGTTAGAACATTCACAGATGACTTGTCGCTTTCAGCAGGAAACTATATTGCATGTATTGCAGATATCATTCCAGTATTATATATGATTACATATTATTACACATTATTACATATTATTATTACTATCTATCATATGATAATCATACTATTACTACTATATGCTACTATCATATATTATACGCACACAGAAATGATTCATCGCAACGAACGGACCGGCACCATTCGGCACCTTCCATTGCCTCAGGAAGTCGAGTTGCAGGCAGAACGGCAGAACTATCAATGACTTGAGCCCAATATGCTGCATCATTATGTAAGTTATGATATAACTAATATAACTGTTCATAGTTGAGTAACTCAGTACTTATATGTATTATTATTATGTATTTATGGTGTGTTTATGATTATCTTTATGGCTCTAATATAACTGTCAGATGCTAGGGAAGCTCAAAAAACGTAGCTCCCTCCATCGTGCTGGTGGAATCAGAGAATGCTCACTGAAACTGCCTTGAAAACCATGGGAAACCATTGGAAATCATTGGAATCTATTATCTAAATATATCTAAATCATCTTGAAATATCTTGAATCTCTATCATTTCTCATGTTCAATGGTGAGCTCATTATTTCAGGGGGATAGCTCCATTCAGAACGTCGGAGATCAAGCTGACACAGATGCAGGCCTACCCCACGCACTCAGCAAAGCAACCGCCTAGGTGAGCATGCAGCCTAGCATGGAATCAGTCAGAATTAGAATGCAACCAGATGCAACAAGAAGCAATGAGTCTCCAAGTTTAGGCATATGTGTTTACCAAACATTGATTTAGTAAACATGGCTTGTGCTGTGTGCACATGTCTGTGTGTCTCTAGCTAGATCAAGCAGTCCATGCTGAAGAAATGCTTGAGCCCATCCCCGTTTCAGAATGTGAACATCATTTGTCAATTTTGAACATCCAAAGATATATTGTATATTATGTAATATATATATATATATAATATAATATAATATATATATATTATATTTATATATATATATATATACGTATACGGATTTGCTGGATTCCATATTCCTGCACGGCTCAGACGCTGACATCCTCAGGTCGGTGAGCCTCAGCATCTACAGCGTATACTACATACTATATGAACAGAATATATGTATAGTATATATGTCTACATTATGTATATTATGTACACCATGATAGAGATATACTTCATAACTATATGTTTAAACAAATACACATGATATTTATTGAGATTCAATGTATCCTGAAACGACGGTCCTTGGTGCACTTGGTGCCTGACCTGGGATCTCCAAGCCTGGATTCAGCGGACAACGTCGACCATGGTTGTGCTTCATCCAAGATTTCAAGCTGCAAAACTTGGAAAGCGCAAGATGTGAAAAACTTGAAATAGCGCACAGATTTCCCATGCATGTTTTGCTGTGGCAGTTTGAAGCGGCATTTTGAAAGCTTCTTCGCTGGAGACAAGATGGTCAAGTTTTCTCAACATAGTTCGACATTCCTTTCGCAGCAAGGCATCAAAACATACCATGCAGCCGGCAAACATGGCCAAACTCTCCAAAACATCCCCAAACTGCTTCCTGCCTCACCAGCACAATGCTCCATGGTGTTTTGCAGCAAGCTGGTCTGGCCGGGTCATCCGCGAGGTCCACAGCGCCCAGCAAGATTTTTTTGAAGAACTGCCCAGATAAGTCCAGCGAGCAGTCGGAACTTCCGGGAAGTCCCTTTGCCACACTCTGGGCTGATCCATGTCCCATTTAAGGAGATCATCTTCAACAGCTCAAGGCGACATAGTGACATATAATACATATAATATATATATATATGTATACGCAAGTTATAGAAGCTGTAGATCAATGTAGATCATATAAAAATTAGAATATGTGTATCTCCGAAATGGGACATTTACCAAGCCTTGTTATCTGCTTATGTACAAATCCGTGGGTCCTCCAAGGAGTCTGTGCCAGGCAACGGTGCGTTGTCAAACTGGTCAGAAGCTGTCAATGTGCTCCGAGTGGATGTCTTCAAAGCGTCAAATGTGGGATGTAGGGATGGTTTAAGAATGTTGAAGACCTATGTCTCCATATTTCAGGGGGAATTCACATCCATAAATTCCAGCTAGTTTTCTGTGCACCAGGGTCATCAACAGGTAGTTGTCACTGCAGCTGATTGTCTCCTTTGCTGCTCAAGACAGCTGTTTGTTTATGGAGGACCAGTGAGTTCGTTGCGGGCCCATGTGTTCGCAGGACACTCTGAGACAGCAGGAGCAGCACATTTCATTCGCTCGCAAGACAGCAAGACAGCAGCGATGTCAAATGGCACCTGCTTGACCAACAACATCAAACAACTACGCTGAAACAATCCCACATGAGCTGCGATCCCCCATGACTGGGAGGGCAGTCCCCCGATAAACCACCACTACTGGGGGTTTTCAACACCACCTTGAAGGTACCCACATGGTCTAACATTAGGATCATGGGAAGGCTCCCAAAACCAACAGCCGAAGAGTCCCTATGTGGGCCGCTCTCACCTGTCCTCCACCATGCGTCAGCTAGCCTTGCAACCTGGCTGGAAGTTTCAACAGTTTCAAGAGATCTTCAGGCCTGCGAATCTTCAGCATCCATAGAATCAAAAAAAAACGTGGACATATACTATCATGAGTCAACCCAATATATCGAGTCATGGAGTCAAACGATATTCTAATGACACCAAAGAAGCCATGGTTCATCCCCTTTTTGCAACCCAACAACCCTCTTCCAACACCTTGTGACCGCAGGTTCTGGGCGGTTTCACCATTGAAGATGTCGTGAGCTTCCCAAGAGAAGTCCTGGAACTGCTGACAGCCACCAGGTTCTGATGTCATGGCCTCCAAGCTGACCCTCCAATCAGGACAACCAACAGCCACCATGTTTTGACCATCCATTTTTTGGGCGAATGCTCACCTTTGGAGGGGGCCCAATAGCAATGATTAGCTAATTGGTTTGCGGGAGTTATAACCCATGAAATCGACCCAGGTATGTTTGGGGTTACGTAACCAAATAACTAACTCCACGGCCCATTAAAAAAGCGGGATGTTTTATGATTTTATGAGAACTCAGTTATGAATGGGATACACTTATGGACAAACCGGATAGCCCCATTTGGTACCTGGATGACTATCCCAGGTAGTTGTATAATCTCAAGAAGTACAGCTATACAGTTTTATAGTTTCACTATGTTTCACTCAGTTTTATATCGAAGAATCCCTGTTGCTATAGGGACCAGAAGTCTTTAAGCAGGAATGACTGGCGTCATAACCCCAGCAGGGCCCTCACTTGTTTGGATCGTCCCAGGTGGAAGTAGGAAACCATCAACCATCACCGGACGCGAGAACCACAGCTCAGGGGACCTCCAAAAATAACACTGAGAACCACAAATTTCATGCAATCAAACTCACTACCATTGGATCGGAGGGGCCGACTGTAGGAACTAAAGCTGGATTCTATAACATATAATATATATATATATACACTGTATATATACACTGTATATATATAGGACACAAATATATTAACAATATGTGTATATGATGTAGATCATAGCAGAAAGGTAGGTTCTGCCCAACCATGCAGATCATGGCAAAAAGGTAAGTTTTGGGTGGCTACCATGGCCATGTATCTGGATATGCATGTAAATATATACATATTAATCGTCTCTGAAACATACACAAATGCTTATATATACACATTGAATTGTACATATAATATATATATATAGATATTAATATATATATATATGCATATTATATCATGTTCATAAAATATGATGTCAAAAGATCGATTGGGAATGATTGGTCAAACAGTGTTTCGTCCTTTCCATTTGGCGTGCCAGCCACTTGGGCCATCCTCGCATACTTCCTCAGAATGCGGACCGTGTGAGGCATATATGACGTATCAAACAAGATTGAATTCTCATTCCATCCATTCCATCCATTCCATCCATTCCATCCGTCCCATCAGTCCCTTCCTCCCTTCCTTGCTCCCTTTTCCCTCCCTCCCTCCCTCCCTCCCTCCCTTCCTTCCTTCCTTCCTATCTTCCCTCCTTCCTGTATTGATAAGCACATATCTGTTTTTGGATTTTTTTTGATCATGTTTTTCAATCAAACATATATGATCATATATGATCATATATGTGGTAGTTGTTTTCCGGTTCATGTACTGTAGAATTACGCAAAAAAAGACTACCTTCAAGGTCTAAATCCTGCAAAACAAATAGCTCAGTCGAAACTTACTGAAATGAGTCGATATCGCTTCCCGTTCATGTCCTTTCACAAGTGCCATTGGCCAAGCATCTCCCAAATGGGTAGCTTTTGGTCAGCTGCTTTATTGGGGAGAGGCTCGTCCAGCAAACGCTGGAAGACTTGCAAATAGGCCTTAGTAGCTGTGCAGCGTGTCCTATGGCAAGGTCAGGGCGGCTTTGATTAATTGGGGGGGTTCGCTGGGACAAACTAGATGGATGTGGAAAATCACCATTCAAATAGGTAATTCATCCAGAAATGTGCCATTTTCCACATCTATGTTAGTTTTTCCTGGGGCACCGCCCCCCTCAAATAATGATAAAATGCTACACCCCCAATTCTAAGTCAGGTTGATTCATCCGGAGTTGACATTGAATGTGGTAAGCCAAGTAGGAAGTGATCATTTAAGCAAGCGTAGAAAAGGACTATGGGATTGACCCAAGAATGAAAACCCACTACCTGGTGTAACGAGAAAGGGTATATTACTAGAAACTCACCAGAAGTGGTATGGACCAACCATCCGATCCCCAATGGGCAGGTTGATGGGTTCAGTTTGGCCAACACCAAAACCCCTGTCCGTCTGGTTTTTACCAACGAAGCACTGAACAAATAAAAGTGTTATAAGATGTTATAAGCCACAGCAAGTTCATATCTTTTCCGCAGCAAACGCTTCAGAGAGTTCAGATGGCGCAGCAATTGTGGCACCACAAGAGTTTCACAACTCTTGTTCCATTTACATTTGCAGAGTGCTTTGCCCTGCAAAACCATGAATCATTAACTTTTCCCATTTTGGGATGGTTCCAATGGTCCCTCAAAAAGGCGCTTGCCTTTTGTGGGTCCGTTGGTAGCCCGATTGGACGACCCAACGGACGACCCAACCTGTCAGTCCGCCCAAATGTCCAGGAGTGTGCAAATGCTACGCGTCTCCACACCACCTGCGTGCTTGTTGCCAACAAGCCAAAAAAATACGGAAACTCAGTTGGCAAGCAATGTGGTAAATCATGGCAATTCCAATGAGAAACCCCAGTTGGGTATGGTTTATTCCACATGTCCGTTATAGTCTGTTCATTTGGGGGGCCCATATAGGGGAACGTACTCAGAATGTCATATTGGGGGGAAGGAGTATCAATATACATCAATATACGGTAGAATCGGTAGAAGCATGTTTTTTTCACAACATTTCACAACTACATACAACTACCATCTTCATGCTCCCTTCTGGCCGGCGAGCCACAGAATTCTGCGATGTTGTCGCTAGCAACGTCCAGAGGCGTTTCACCAAAGGCTGACTCAGCACAAACATTGGCACTCCGGGACAAAAGCCTTGGTGAACGGAGCTATCAGGAGCGAAATGGAGCGAAAACGACCGTTTCACCTGGCACTGGGAAATCCTAATTTCAACAGGCAAATCATGTACAAATAATATCAAATAATTACCATAATCTGTTCCCACTGCAAGATGTGATTATCAAGAGTATCTGTTTTGACAGTCATTTACTTTTCCATCTGTTCGGGGGGGTAACCATATGTCCATCTGATTCCATATGTATGCTGAACCACAAAAGCAGCACGCTCTAAATGTACCTCGATGGCCTTTGGCCTTCGACAAGGGGCAGTTTCACGCAATCGAGATGTCCCGTAAAAGCTGCGTAGTGCAATGGTGTCTCGTTAATCTGGTCCTCTGCATTCGGATCTGCACTCAGATTTAGAAGGGCCTCAGTGAACTCAAGCAGAGGAAGTAAAACCACGACATGGGAACATCCCCAAATAGTGGTTGATGGGGATTCTGAAGAATCCCAGTTTGATCAAGATAATCCCCAATCACCGAGATATCAAGAGTGTTAAGGGGAGTGTGAGCCCCTATGCTCATCAACCAAGTCTGTAGGTTTTGGGGCTGCTCAAATGATGGCATACTGCCCCACGGTCAACAGGCCCAGTCGCTTCAAGAACTTCAACGTGACCCGCAGCGGCGGCCACGTGGGTTGCCATCTCTCCCAAGCTGCCTCCCAGCGAGCTGCTGTTGATGACCAAGCCTGAGGACCCGCAAAGTCGCAGAATCTGCGAGATATCCTGGCCATGCGTGTCAAGCTGGAGCCCCTCAAGATGGTTTAGAACTTTAGAACCCAAAAAATCACCAAAACCCAAAATCTGAGGGCTTTGCACCTCGGCCTTGCCGCGTGCTGCAGCCTCTCGAATCACAGGCCCGGCGGCAATGCGGCAGAGTCGTTGCTGGAAACGCTTGAAACCGCCTTTGGCTGATCTCAGAACGTTGAAGATCATGTCGAGATCCCGTTGCTCTGTGGCCTAGCAACACAGCTGCGCTCAAGATAAAAAAATACAGAGCCATTGCCAAATTCAGAAGTACAGTAGAGGAGGGGGTCATTGTTGGTGTGGATCTAGGTTTCATCGAAACCCAAAACCCTGCATCATGCATAGACAGCGAAAGAAAACATTTCCCATGGTGAAGCTCCTTTTACGCAGCAATCATCCCATCTTATCCCTACAATGTAAATAGATGTAAATAGTATGAATAATGTCAACCCCGGATTAATAGAGTCTGTTGGGGGGCCTACCCCCAAAATACTATTGGTATCCCCCTCAGTAGTGAACTGGGTGTATAATGAGTTGACATTAAATATGTAAGATTAGTAAAACCCCTATGTTTAAAACTATAAGATCTATAAGTCAATATCAACCGGGAGGATTCTGTGAACCCCATTACAACCCATTCAATTCAGATCCTTCAACATGAAAAAAAAACAAAATAAATTCGGAACCCATTAAAACCATCTAAAACCATCTAAAACCATCTAAAACCCATCAAAACCGGCATCCATTGAGACCTTGCTGGCATTGGCATCCAGCTCCACCAACTGCTGCGCAATGCTGGCGTCAAAGTTCCCAAAGGCCCAGGAGCCATCGGGGAACGCCACGCTACAGGCCACGGCCCCCGTGGAGGTCACGAAATCGATGAGTTTGGCGCTTTTGCGGGTCACGTGCAACGCATGCCTTGGAGGATGATTAAAAAAATATACAGTGTGTATATATAAATATATACGTGTATATATATATAATGGGATGGGGATGAGATCTTCTTTTCATGGGCACCTGAAACTGGACACCGAAACTAGAAAATCTACGAAAATCAATGAAAATCATGGAAATATAGATCTGGAAGTCTGGAAGTACCCGATTTATCATGGTTGATCGCAATTTTCCAGAACATTCACCTAAAGCCAAATATGCTGGCGTCAATGATATTCATGGTCATGGACACCAAAAACATTGGAAGTGACCTGGCATCTTTGCAGAAAACTGGATGCTACATTCCCTGAAGGCAGTTTAGTATCATTTATGGTAACATGGCGCAGGGATTCCTGGAAAGGCTGGAGCTGCAGATTAAACTCAGCACGAAAGCACCAGGTTCTCAAAGCCATGCACAATGGACCATGAGCCTCATGAAATCACCCTGAGATTCACACACACTGCATATCGGCATATCATATTCATATCTTGTGCCCTGTGTATGTGTACGTCTGGTCATGAGCATCACAGAAATATTCCCATGGTTTCCATGATGTCCCCTTCTCAAGAGCACCATGGTCCATGGTCGTTCCAGCTGTGACGAGTGGCATGAACCAAGCCCGGTTGATGTCCACACCATTGCCGGGCCAAAGGAAGGCTCTACCCTCCGTGATTCCGTTCAGCTTTCCCAGCACATTCTCCTGCTCCTCATTTCGCTCCAAAGGTGAACATCCCTCAGGATTTGTTACTGCTTTTGTTATGGCTTTACTAAGCACCACGACCAAGATAAGGGTTTATTAACATGAGTAACATGAGTTAAATCACGTTAAACCATCTATTCTTGGGGTCTTCACCGTCGGACGGTTTTTTTTTACTGAATACCCATGATGGAATCGGCAGGCATTGAGAGGATTTCCGTCCCCAAAAAAAAATCGTGATACTCTGCAACAGAGTTTACCCGAATGTTGATGGTGAAATCAATCCCATATGTTCATACTTAAGTCATCTTCAACTTAAACCCCCATATTTTTTGGTTGCTATTATATACATGCTATTCAATCATACCTTGAAACCACACCATTGCCCTCGCCCCGTCGCCCAGGCTCTGGGCGGAACATTTCCCCGGCGATGCCATGGCGATAGGCCGCCAGATCCAACCAGATCGCCGAGGTGTCGCTAAGTTGCCGTGCCTCCGCGAACCATTCAATGCCCGCAACGAGTTCCGAGAACCTGTGGAGGCTGTGGAGGACTGCGCTTGAAAAATAACCAAAGATGTCACAGCTTTTCTGCATGTGTTTTTGATGATATAATAGAATCCATTTAGCTAGCTTTTACATGTTTTACAGGGTTGCAAAACGGCTAGTTACAGTATATACAGACATGTGTACTGTATATACACTAGCCTGGACTAACCCCCAATAAGCCGAAACTCGTTGATGGATTGAAGCCATCCCAAAAGTAAAACCCTGAAGCAACACAACCCGCAACCAACAGTGTTTGGGACACTGCTCATGTCCCTCATGTCGTCAGCAACATATTGCGAACCTGCCTCATGTCCCACAAGTGTTCAATAATATACGTCGGAAAGGTCGGCCGATCGTTCACAATCTCAGAATGTGAAACGTCGATATAGCGCTTTTTGAATATTGTGCTCACTACTTCACGCGTAGTCACTGTCTCATACTCGAAGTCAATGTGTGCACAAATCTCCTGCTTCAAAGCCTTCAAGAATTCACGCAGTCTGCCAAACATAATTCCGCGTTGCTCAATGGGGTTGATCCTGCATCCCGTCTTGCTTGTTTCCAGCACACAAATTGCTTCTTTGACTTTGTTCCGAACCATCTGATTCAGATTGGAAAATGCATCTGCATGTTCTCGAAAGAGCTCTGCCTCATGTAGATATTCTGCCTCACCTGTAGTGCGCATTTTGGTCGCGTCTTTCGCATCATCTTCCAGCAGTTTCCTCCAACCCTGCAGGTGGGTCTCAAATGGTCAACAATTTCATGGCGCCAATATGGAAAGTTCCAAGTTTCCCCCCCACCTGTTCCAAGACTAGATGGCCATCGGCACCTTTCACCAGTCCATTCCTGGATGGTGCAAAACCCCAACCACCCATCAAAATTAGATCTTAGACTCAGGATGTTGTGGAATTTTGAGTATATAGTCAAAACATGTCAAAACATGGATTCTGGACTTTAGCTCCTATGTGGTTCTATTCATTGTTTGGGTTGTCCAAAATATGCCCGAATCCCGAAAAGATCTCATAGTCCCAGAATCCCCAAAAACGATTTCAGAGTGTCCCAGCATGTCCCAGCCATGTTTTAGATGTGACATGATGTAACTACGTAAGCTCAGAGTCTTCTCTCCCATGGGGTTCACCAAATAGTTCAGGATCTGCCGGCGGTCGCTGGGCTGTGTGGCCTCACAGCATGTCACGTCCCAGCCGGCAATCGCTTCCACCAAAGGGCCCGAAGTGACCAACTGGGAACCAATGCGACCACTCGGGGTGTAGACCTGCAAATCTTTCCTGTGCAGCATGGTGAACTGCTTGGAGTCCAACAGACCTTTCACATGAGAAAAAGTGTAGTGAACTGCTGTCCTGGAAAATATGAACATGATAATCCTACTTTGTTCAATTTAATTACCAGTACGCATGAATTGGATCAAGAACTTCACATGTTTTTGAGCACATGCCGCGGAGGTTCTGCAGTTTGTCAGTGAAATGTAGTTCCAGGCCGCACCAGATCCGGGTCAGGGATCCAGCTTCTCGATCCACCACCAGCACAGTGCCTTTCAGGCTTGGTCCCCTTCCGTGCTTAAACGGTTTCAACAAATCCAATGTTTAATCCATGTTTAAACAAAATCCGCCCACACCGCTTTGGCGGTGAAGGCGTGCTTATTGGGGGGCAACAGCAACACTAAATGCTCAATGACATTTGTTAATATAGCAGTCGCTATATCAGCTTTAG
>Ga0126342_10018287_pt1:0-7500 | contig 12028 bp, 9 predicted proteins | sample Cyp1metagenome_FD_92528 | JGI IMG/M metagenome (GOLD analysis project Ga0126342, IMG submission 92528) | Coral microbial communities from Lord Howe Island, Old Settlement Bay, Australia - Cyphastrea 1 metagenome | ecosystem: Host-associated > Invertebrates > Cnidaria > Coral ... | reverse complement strand
GCATTTGTTTAAAACCCCTGAAGTAAATCGAGGTTCACAGCTGAGACCATCGTCTATACAGTCGACAAACATGGGTGGATTTTCCAGCAATCTTTGATTACCTAGCCGGCTAGCCTTTAAACGCGGCAGCCAAGTTGCCAATGTGCAATGGATCCCTCGACCAGCTTGCGATCACAGGGCAACTTCCTGGGGTTGTGGGATCCATGGTCGCGATAAAAATCCCCAGATCACAATGAAGCTACCAGACCGAGACTGATGAAACTGGGGCATGTTGCAACATGTTGCAATATCAAAACATGAGCCACACATAGCTTGACATAGCCACTTGAGTCACTTGATGTTTCAGCCAACAGGCCAACAGCAAATTTCACAGCTAACATCATCCATAGGATAATGTATCAAGATTCCACAGCATCCTGTCAAGGTCCATAGGCCAAAAGCGTATGGGCCGAAATAAGACCCTCTCAAGACAATGAACAAGACCTTGGAGCTTGTGAGTGTGAGTCATAGTGACATTTTATTTTCCATAGTTCACCATACGAGTAGTTAGATATATAGTTGCCCTATTCTTTGTGAACGAAACCAACCTTGGCACCTTTCCGCACCGTCCGGCCGCGCTCGTCCAGGCGTCTCCATGGTGCCCGGATGGCAATGTCCATTGCTGCAGCAGAAGCATTGCGCACGACGGGCTTCGAAGTCCTTGAGGCTCAAGCTCAAATCTTCCACCTGCCAGCGGTTCAGGCGGAAAAGACGTGAAAAGAGGTGAAAAGCGGAACACCGCTAGCAGTGGAAAGAACTGGAAAGTGTAGAACATGTGCAAAACATGGCTGTATTGATATGTCTCATCCATGTTTCTGATTTGCCCAGCTCTAGAACTTAAAATCTATGTCCCCTCGCAGGTTGCGATGACGATATCGTCAAGTTACATGGAAATGAGTTATGGTCATGCCACCATCATCGGGGATTCCTTATAATGGGTATACTAACCCCTATTCATGGATAGATCACCATCCCCTAAGATTGTCAAATGAGCCAGGTTTTGACCACACCAAATAACCTCAAAAGTTCTGCCATTTGTGAATGATTAAACAACATTCTAGTGATGTCGCTTCGGGAGGTAATAGATGGTAATAGTAATTCATCTGGCAGTTGGTTTCACCCCATCCCAAGGATATTGGTCAATTTGGACCATCCCAATATCATCAAGGCAACATGCAGTCAAGCCTCCACTGCCCTGAAATCTGTTGCTTTGTTCTCCATAAAGTTTGGGTAGCTTTTAACCAGACATGGTCCCGGCAGTCACAACTGCAATGAAATTATGACCTCCCAAGCCCCGCAGCCAACCTCTTCGAGAAAGTCGTGGAAGCGACTGGCAAAGGCTAAACTCACCTGGCACCCAAGAGTAAGAGAGAATTTGATTCATGAAGGTAACTGAACATTGTGGATTTTGATGGATTTTGATTCTCATGGTTTATCTAGTCTGTCCATATGCCCACATGTCCGCAAAAATATCAGAATCACAGTCCGGTCACAGCAGTCACAGTCGGTGAAGCACCAAGGGGAGTCCCAGTGTGGACAACTGCTTAAAGTACACTCTGGCAAACATGGGGTGCTGCAGTGCTGGACAATTCCCCATTTAGTTCGATGATTCTCATGATTTCCCCATAAAAACTTCCATTGCCATGTTTGTTCAATACGCGGGACCCTGAAAGATCATGTGAAGCATCTATACAGATCTAGGTACCCCAAAACCATTGGTTGTTTCTCATCGTTTCCCGAAGAAATATGGCGCCTGAACATAGGGTAGCCCAACTCTCACGTTTGATCATCAGTTTCCCACATTGTACGATGATATTTTTGTAACTTTGAGGTCTCACCTCTACCACCATTTTTAGATATCTTTGACAGGGTTGCTCCCAACACCTCAAATATCCAAAGGGGTGGATCTGGGTAGATAAAGAAGCTTGTGGCTATGATTTACAAATACGTGGTTGAATCAACCCAGCTCATATTGCTGGTTGTATCACCATTACATCCACAGTTTTTGGTTAACAAGATTCATAATCATCATGTATGCTTAATCCCAACCAAATATCCTGTATCCCAATCAGCAAAAATATCAAAAATGTTATGTAGACTGTAGACGTAAATCACCACATCTTGACTAGGGATAGAACCATTATAAAGCACATATTATGGATAGATATGGAGAGGTATAACCACTATTACCATGGAAGCAACATGAACCACCCATGAAACCAAGCCCAAGCGGCAAAGAAGAACGCCAGACTCCGCGCCCACTTATCCATGTAGACCCGCAGCAACTCCATCATCCACGTGCACAACCTGCGAACCCGGTGGGTGAACTTCCCAAAGTTAAACCTTTGTGCTCCACCGTAGATCCTCCAAAGAAATAGCGTTACCTTCAGGCGGTCTACCGATGGCAAAGTCCCATAATTCACCAAGGTTTACCGGGCGTCCCCAGTGCGACCAGGTCGCGCGATTTCGGACGTCACCCGTCCCAGAATGATGGGCAAACAAATCACCCGGCCTGGTCGTGTCAACAACAGAATCGGGGGGATGACCAAACATGATGAGCTGTAAGTAAATGGCCATGGGTCAAATTTGAAAACCTGGGGGACCACAGATTTTAGTCTAGATTTTAATATTAACCATCCAATATCATCCAATTATTGGGGTATCCAATTTTCACCCATATCCAAATAAGCATCATACATGGGTATGAAACCCAGCAAAAATCGAGGTATGGAGATGGTTCGCGGGTCGACAAGAGGTCCTGCTTACGTGGTGAAGCGAATGCTAAAGCTAGACCCCACATAATATATATATATACATAGTATATGGCATTTTGTAGGAAAACATATGAACAAAAATATGGGACTTAGAGTGTTTTCACCTATCTCATACCCGGCTGCAAGGCTGCACTCCTCTTGCGGCTGGGAAATTCTCTTGAAGGTACCTCGAAAATCTTATATGTGGAATAATAAACCTATATAATATTTGGCCATTTGGAAGGTGGTTTCTACCACCCATCCATGGTGATTTTGGATGATTTTGGGATATTCGGGGATGGTTTGAATTGGGTTTACCACAGTAGCCAGATATGTCAAGTACTATGCCTATGCCTAGGTCTCACTGAACTTCATGACTTGGATTTGCCCCGGCCCAAGTCCAACTATTCACTGCCCCAGAATCCTTTCAGTCCAGTGTGGTTTACAACAAGGTACCCGACACCTGCTGCAGCCGGTTTTAAGTATGTGCACTCACTTTGTTGGTTGTTGGGTTGGTCAATTCAGTCTTTAGCAAATTGACTCCAAAAGAAGCATCTGCCAACATCAACACTTGAGAGTTGCACTAGCACTACGATACCAATGACCATTTTTATCAACTTCTTGGGGTCCCTCATCAAATGTGGTAAACCATCCCCTGGGCGCCGTGTAGATTTCCCGTGTCCGCCTTCCGGTTGTGAATGCAGAAATGCTGCCAGCTCGAAGGTACACCACCTGGAGACGGAGGTTTTCAGTCTCCTGGTACCCAGCTTGTTGTCCTTTCAGGGTAGCCAAAGCCCAAACAATCGGCTTCAAGAGGCAGCCAAATGCTCTCAGCTTCAGGCTTCACAGACAATGCTTCATAGTATGTAGGGGCGACCATCCAAACACCAGTATGGGGACCAAAATATGAATATAAATATATATATATATATAGATATATCTCCAAGGGGTGTAGTGTTTATTTCCGATTATTACATGACTCGGTGAAAAGGCCAACCTGCAGAAAAAACAAAAACTGGGAACAAACAAAACAAACACTATAGTAGTTTGCTGCAAGAATTCCCTCAAATCCACCAATTTTTCACCATGATTTATTGCATAATGATTTCACCCTTTTTGCAATCCCAATCCTTATTGACTTAGTTCTTTCTCGTGGTTTTCCATGTTCTTTCTCTAGTGCTTTAAAAACTAAGTCTCAATTGGCAAAAGCCATGTATTTGTGGCTTGAATCCTGTGGCAAAAGCACTTTTGCAGGGCCGCTTTATTTCTTGAGCCACGGCACAAGCGCGTGAAGTAGCTTCGATCCCAGGCCACCAGTAGCGTACGGGATCCTGGGCGTCATAAAATTAGAGATGTATACATAGTAGATATACAGATATAACATGACATAACACTCTGAATGTGACTATGTATAGATTTTCATATTTGTACATATATATATATGAATACACAATAATACAAAGACATGATATATTATAAAAATCTAACACAATACATACGTTGCAGGACAGCAAGAGGTGTGTGACCGAGGATCTGTGGAGGATTGCGCCGATCGACTTAATGCCGCGTGTCTTCCTTCAAGGTGGTGCCCCATAGTTGACTAAGTTGGTTTATAAGTCCAATATCTAGAGTTTAAGGGGGTTATATCTATAGTTCATGGGGATTATAAGCCAACTAACATAACTGGGGGGCACCAGCTTGTAGCTATAGGGGTTTCCTAAGCAAAAAAACTGAAACAACAAACATAACCAATCAATTTAGACTGTTTATTCCTTGAAACAAATTCTGTGAGATGTCCTGGATCATACCTATTCTCTTGGCCAAACTTGGGCACGATGCGGAAACGTTTTTGTGCTTGATGGTTACCATCCGGTGTCATCAAACGTGGCAATCGAACATCCACCATTTATAGATGATTTTCCGAGCTATAAACCTCAATTTAGTTCAGGAATTTTCCAGCCAGCCACGTTTGATGACCGGAGGGCGCCGGAGGGTAATAATTAGTCCCCTACAAGATGAGGCCCCCATGAACCAGTTATCCTCCATAAACCTTAATTAACCAATTTATAACTTGGCTATCTAGGGTGCCTCACCTTGGATGTATGACCCATATATATATATATATCTACATAATGTATACATACATATAATCATGGTAGTAATCTACTCGTCACCACCCTCGTATCCTGATTTTTTGCAAGCGCCCAGTCCTTTCAGCATCTTGTTGATCGATACAAACCTTGTCCTCAATTTCGGCCCACAGATAGACGGAACATGGTTTGATACTTGCGGTACGCGTTTGGGTCAAACCCTCAGAAACTCTTGCTCAGCATTCTTCATATGGCATTATAGATAATTAATTATAATTATAATAATTACTATAATGGATAATTATGGAGACTTAATTATGGATAATTTTTCTACGGTGTCAACTACATTGAAACAACATACCTGTTGTACATGTGAAAGTCTTAACTGCAACCATCCCCATGGGAAAACTGCTCCGGAAAACTGCTCCGAGATGGTGCTAATTGTCTAGTGAACTTAAGTTTTTAGCATTGAATAAATTAGCATGGATATGGAACATCCTTCAAAATTCATGATTTGTAGACCTGTTTTTCTTGGGAAACCACAGCCTTTCTATATCTGCCTGAATCAATTGGAGTAATTCACCAACCTGCAAAGTTCGGCTTTTTTGGGATGATTCATAATATATATATATATATGTATATACAATTGTATATATAAGAATTCAGAAAAAACATTTTTCAAGTGACGTCGCAACTCGAGGCTGCTGTCCATAACTTATCCACGTAAATGCTCATCCCACAAATTAATATTCTGGTTGCTTAAGAAATTTGATATGTAGTATATATATATAATCTTAATTACTGGGATACCAAATGGGATTATTCGTTACAATCCCCATAGAAGAATGTCATTCCCATTTGTTGGTGGTAATGTAACCCCCAGACAAATCATCCAGCACTTGAACGTTTCCTCAGTCATGGGGCTACCCCAAATATTATTATTATTACTATTATTATTAGTATTCTTATTATTGCTATATTATATATATATATATGGTTGGTTGGTTGGTGGTTAATGATGGTTAATGATGGTTAATGATGGTTAATGATGGTTAATGATGGTTAATTATCAGCCCTAGTTGACTTATAGGTTATAAAAATACCATCATATTTAATGTCAACCCTGGATTAATAAACCCCTGGGCTGTTTAATTGGGAGGGTACCATTTAAGTACTAGATTATGACTATTGGAGGAGTACCCCCCTAATTAACAAACCATGGTTTATTAATCCGGGATTGGCATACCATGAGTAATGATGGTTGAACCACCATGGTGGAAGCGCCAGGGTTCCAAAAAGATCCACCTCCTTCTCCATCGGGGAAAAAACGCTCGGATGTGGTGCCAGGAGAACCTGTGGCAACGGCCGACGGCCATTTCGGCGTTCAAAAGAGAAGCGAAATCCATGAATCATGGCTATTTCCATGGTGATTTCAGGAGATTTTATTGGGATTATATTGCATTTAATGGTATATAATCCCTTAAGCCCCTAAATGGTGATCTCCATGGTTAATGGTGATTTACAGTACATAATTGGATTTATAGTAAACAAAATGCTGATTTAATACTGATTTAATGGGATTTCATGGGAATTACTGGTATATATTCCCTGAAGCCCCTAATATTATACACACCCAAAATCCTTCAAAATCCAACATCATGGTTTGATAGGGAATTGACATATATTTAATATATTTGGGACCATTGATACGGTGTTTAATATTGGGCGGAATTACTGTGGTAGTGATATATGTTTGATGTTCTTTTGGGGGCCAAAATCCGTCGCAACTGATTTTCAGTCTGGATTGTAACCATCTTGAGACCCTGAATGGTAGGGGCTGGAAATGATTGAAACTTACCACTATAGATACAAACATAAGGTTCTGGCAAAAAAAATGGTCGTCAATCTAAAAGTTTTTGCCACCGGGCAATGAACTTGATTGTTTCTCTTTGGTTTCTGCATCATTTCATGGGGTTTGGTCACGAATAAGGTAGTTATGTATTATTCAGATATGTTTGAGGCAATGCTAGGATGAAAAAGGACAATTTTGCCCAACGCCCATGGTCAAGTGTGGTTGGACATAAAGCAGCAACTGGTCAGTGTGTGAACAAACATGCGGCAGCAATCGGCAGCAGGAATGCATGGCTCAAAAATCTCCAATGTTATCTGCAATGTTTCATGGAGCATATCAGGTGGTGCCCTCCAGTTTTGCGTTTTGGTTTTTGTTCGCCCATTTGCCATTAACTAGATCGATTTATCTACCATGAACTCTAGCTAGCCTAGTTGGTTGCTGGTTAAATCCCCATTTCTTCATGGCTCACCAATTGTTGCATCATCTTGGTGAAATCACGTTCACATCCATTTGAATCATTTTAAACCCCATAAAACCATAATTACTTTACTTCGTGTGATCCCCACCATGACATTTATACATTTTCTTACTGGCAAATCTTCCGGCATTCTATCTGACATATCTTCTGGCATTCTATCTGGCGTTCTATCTGGCATATCTTCTGGCATATGTTCTGGCATATCTTCTGGCATTCTATCTGGCAAATCTTCTGGCATTCTATCTGGCATATCTTCTGGCATTCTATCTGACATTCTATCTGGCATAT
>Ga0126342_10018286_pt1 | contig 12029 bp, 16 predicted proteins | sample Cyp1metagenome_FD_92528 | JGI IMG/M metagenome (GOLD analysis project Ga0126342, IMG submission 92528) | Coral microbial communities from Lord Howe Island, Old Settlement Bay, Australia - Cyphastrea 1 metagenome | ecosystem: Host-associated > Invertebrates > Cnidaria > Coral ... | reverse complement strand
ATGTCAGATAGAATACCAGAAGATATGCCAGATAGAATGCCAGAAGATTTGCCAGATAGAATGCCAGAAGATATGCCAGAAGATATGCCAGATCATATGCCAGAAGATATGCCAGATAGAATGTCGAATAGAATGTCAGAAGATATGTCAGATAGAATGCCAGAAGATTTGCCAGTAAGAAAATGTATAAATGTCATGGTGGGGATCACACGAAGTAAAGTAATTGTTGTTGTTGTTGTTGTCGTCGTCGTCGTCGTCGTCGTCGTCGTTGTTGTTATCTGTCGTACCTCGCCATACACCCTCTGAAAGATGCACCATTTCATCAAAAATGCCTAAAGATGCACCCATTCACCGGCCATTTATCCACGTTTTTTCCCCAACTTTCCTTGGATACCTGCGGCTTTTGGTTTTTGAATGTTTTTCACACCCCCATTGGCCCAGACATTTTTGGTCACATCCATTGGCTGGCGATTAGGGCCTCACTTGAGCTTTGTGGCGACTCTGTCGTGGTGGCGGTCTGCAGAGCAGAGCAGCAAGGATTGGCTCGATGTTTATTGTGGGAATATTATGGAATGTCACATTCAATATCGGGGTACCCCAAATAATCAAAGTCATGGATGACCATGGCTTAGTATTGAAACCCATGGTGACTTGGGGACCCCTATTTTGGGAAACCTCCAAATGATCGTCAAAATCCTGGTTGCGAACTGGTTCTTCTGGTTTGTTTACTGCTATTCCAACAATGGAGTGTAATGATATATCATGATATATCTGCCCCTCAAATGCAATTCTGCCCATTTCTTCTCAGGTTCAGAGAATCTGAAGATTTTCTAGGCTCTTCAGCAGTCTAAAATTGAGAAGACCAGACCAGTGGTTCAGCAAAGCCCAATCGAATTCTTTCAAGCAGACTGCAGACTGTAGACATCCTCTGACTACGTGTCGAAGCCCATAAAAAACAAATGGAGACCTGCTTGCGTCGGCAAATAGGGCCCCCCTCAAAACAACCACACATGAAAGTAAACCCCTAATTGTTTGAACTTTAAAGTCATATCTAAAATTTTAAAAGCCTCAAAAACAAGCATCACTAACCATCATTAACCCATGTTTTATGGCATTATCATAACCCACAAAGTCTACAACAATTCCCCCTTTTCAGTGAGACCAACCCACATCTTTTTTGTCAAATCTCACCTTGAGGGCCATGGTACAGTTGCGCGTCCCAGAGGAAAAACCATATCCTCAGTGGATGGAGAAATCGTTGGTAAATCCATGGTAAATCCCCATCTAAATGCTGATTGAATCCCAATCTGTCCAACGAAATTGATATGGGCAGGAAATTTGATTCTGACCAAAGTGGATCGTTCAGGGAGCTTCATTTTTTCAGCAAATATCGCCACAACCCGGCTGCGATGCTGCCCGGCAGCGTTTGCTCTTCCGATGCGTCTCTTTGCGCAACCAACACTTCGCAGCGAAGTCTTCCACGCCCCAGGTCCACCAAGAACAGTTCGGCACCTGCCCGAGATCGGCGAAAGTCAACCGGGAAAGGTTGGGGAAAAAAAAATACGGGGATACCATGGGTTTTTATTTCGTTTTATGCAGATTTCACCATAAATTGGTACTAAGATTACTAAGATGTACTAAGTAATCCCTTCCCCCCTTTCTTATGACTTACCACGAGGATTTCACCAACGAACAATGGATTTCATCCCTTGGGGAATGGAGACAGTGTGTGGGGTGTAAATATATGGCTTTATCGGGTTATCTAAAAATGGTAGGTTATACAATGGAATTTTACACCTAATATTGTAAATATGTGTTTATTTACTAGCTTATTAATAAGATCTCTGCCCTCCAAATGCTACGTTATACAATGGAATCTTAAATCTAAGATGATGACAAAACATCGGATTTTAGGCGTACCCTGTTGTGGGACAAACCCTGGGTCTAGTCCAGAAAAAAATCAGGGATCAACCACCAATACCGCCTGTGGTCCTGTGCTTTCTGGGGACAGAATCTCAACCAGGGCTGTTTACCGCTTAAAACAGCCCTTGCAAGCAATTAAAAGAAATGGAGCTCGGTGAAAACCAAGAATTCTAGGATGAACTATCATTTTTGGAGTCAAATTTCGCAATTTTCTTCCCAGTCGAATTGTTGCTGAAGCGACTGGAATTTTTGAGGCTCGCAGTAATGGTCCGAATCACAGTCCCAGTCTGGACGACTGCTGGTGACTTCAAAAAATCCTTATCGCTCGAAGGAAATTTACACGCAAGACTTGCATAGCAATTTGATGAAAATTGCGGTGGAAAAAAATGAATTACCTCCCAGCTAATCCGCTGCCCCCATGATGAACTCCCCCAGAACCCTGGTTGAGTACTGAATCTATTCATTCAGAGCCAAGAAGGGGTCATTCTTAGGGGGATGGGTGCCAAACACGCATTTTTGCACCAGCAAATGCGTCCAAAGGAAGCTGAGTCAGCATTCCAACAACCATGACGGTCAGCGAGCGGCCCCTACATGCAGCTGCTATTTATCTAGAAATTCAGACACTGTTGTTCTCGTAGACTATATATATATTATATTGTCTATATTTGTTTTTTGTTGACCCATGCTGCTGACCCCGGGAATGGACAAGTACATCATAGCTGCGTAGCTACATAGACCTATGTTTCGCACTGATAGGGGCCACTGAGACATGAATCACCGTCCAGAAGAATTCAAACAATCCCTCAGCTCATCCGGCTGCAACCGCTTGGTTGCCAATCCAAAGAGTTCAGGAGGTCCCTCGGAGGTCCTCTTCTGTTGCAAACATTTGTGAACAATATTATTCTGACAGATCTTTAAGTACCGGGATGATTTCGGATCCAATTGGTAGCTGATGAACACTTGTGAACACTATGATATTGACAGTATGACAATATCATTTTGACAGATCTTTGGGTGCTGAGATGATTTCTGGAGTCAGCAAATGTAGCTAAATAGATCCCTGTTGATCCAACATCCCGGCATTTCCCACAGTCAGAGAGCAAAAAATTGCCCCTTGGGGAGGACAACGCGTGCACAATGGAAAATCGCTGGATGTGTTCCGCTACTCAATACTCGCAGCAGCCAGCTCTCGCTTCGCATCGGCTCCAGCTCAGTGTTGAATAAACCACATGCCGTTGGACAATCTTCCCCACAAAATCACACGACGATAAAGAAATCCCAGGGACAAAATATGATCAACCTATAGGCTATAGGCTATACATGTTTAAAAACTGTAAATATCGACTGTTGTTCAGCCCTTCAACAAAACGAGGGGCGACCCACAAAAACCCCGCCCGGGGTTGCACGTGGCACAGCCCAGCTTTACGAGTGGGTTGACCTGTACCACTGGGTTGACCTGTGAGCAGTTCTCTTCTCAAAAATACCAGAAGTTCATCGAACAGGGTTCCGTATATTTCCCGCAGAACCATGGCGTGTTTGGAGGTTCAATGATACTGTTTAAATAGCCGACGAAAGTTTAGAACGGAAGTTTAGAAGTCAAACTTCCGACGATATGGAGAGATGGAAAAAGCAGAGAAGAGAAAGAGTCAGAGGAAAGAAGATGCAGGTATGCGAAAAGGTAGAAAAGCCGCGAAACACTGTGTTTTTCCAATGTTTCCTGGCTCCGGAGGGTCGAAAAATAGGCTGGCTAAAGCGGCGGGTGCGGAGCCATCTGGGGAGATGAGAGATGAAAAATTGCAGGCCGTTGTGGCGCGAAGCGCATTTCGAAGTGAAAAAACTAAAAGCACCTAACGTCCGGAGCACTTTTGGCAGCTGTGATGTGGGAAAAGTGCACACCGTTGTGGCGCGAAGCACATTTGGAAGTCAAAAGTGTTAAAAACAGACGGGTTCGGAGCACTTTTGGAAGTTGAGATGTTTAAATAGTGTACGCCATTGTGGCACGAATCACATTTCGAAATCAAAATGGTAAAAACACCACATGTCGGACCATTTTTGGATGTTGAACCGTCGTTTTGTGTGGCAGGTGCAAAAGAAAGCAAAACGTGAGGGTTTTGTAGCAGTTTCAAAAGCGTTGGCAGCCGTGGGACATTTGAAGAAGATCTGCAAAGATGCATTTCGCGTGGCAGGTGCATACAATAAACATGTTCATCAGAGATGTTAGCAGGTCAGGCCGCTTATTTCCTGAGAGGGGTTGCATTTTGGAGCATCAGATCGTCAGGTTTGCGAAGATAATTTTGCGAGATAGGTGCAGCACTTTGTATGATTTGGCATCACTTTTTCGTGGCAGGCGCAGTACTTTAGACAGATGTATTGGAAAAATCGCAAAACGCATTGACACGAGGCCATCAGCTCTGCATTCAACTTTCCATTCTTGAAGGAAGTCTCGCAAAATTGTTTCGTTTTTGATGCTTTGTCAACTTGAAACACATTGAGGAAGTCTCGCGGAATTCGTTAGTTTTTTATGTTGTCAAGTTCAAAAATTGAGGACGTCTTGCAGAATTGCTGCGTTTTTGACGATGTCAAGTTAAAACATTGAGGAAGCCTCGCAGAATAGCTTTGTTTTTCAAGCTTGCAGATAGACAGATAGAAAGATAAACAGCTACAACTACAACTACCACTACACGACAGCTACAACTACAAATACATATATATGACACAACATTAAGCTACAATAATTACACTACAATGCATTAGGATTCATCTATAATTACACTACACTACACTACACTGCACTGCACTACACTACACTACACAGCACTACACTACACTACACTACACTACGCTACGCTACACTACACTACACTACACTACACTAATTACATTACATTACAGTACATTGCGTTACACATGTTACACTACAGCTGCAACTGCAACTAGAACTACAACTACCACTACACTAGACTTCACTAATTACACTACACTACAACTACAATACTTTGCACTACACTAGGCTACACTATATACACTATACCACGCTACAGTACACTACACTACACTAATTACACCACACCACAACTACAACTGCAACTGCAACTACATTATACTAATTACACTAGACTACAACTACAACTACGCTACAACACACTACAACTACAACTACAACTACATCCAGCAGTTGTGGTGAGGTGACCACTGCAAACATTGCAACCACTCCAAATAACACAACTCCAACCACCGGTCCATCAGTGGATTCGCTCTGCCATCCATGATTCAGATCAACCAACCTCTCCAATAGGTTTCCTATTTTCGAAACTTCCGCCACCGCCTTGTGCGGCACCACTGGTATCTCACGCATTTTCAATGATACTAACTCTACCAAACTTGGAAAATATCACGAACCCTGTGAAAGTCTGTCACGGACCAATTGGGAACAACGTTTTTTCACTGGGAAACAACAATATCATGTCGTGGGAGATCCTCCAGGATTTCCAAGTCCAAAACATGTCATGATGGAAAATGGTGTCCTTCCCAAGACATAAAACATGACATTTGAGGTGATGCCATAGAAATCAATTTTCAAGATCATCCTTCCACCAAAAAAGTGACAGTTCCAACTGCAGTTCATTTGTTCCCGGTCCTGTGCTACCATGGCTTCACTGAAGCTTCATGGTGGTGAAACGATGACATTGTCAAAGTCAGATGTTGCACTCCTTGAGGTTGTCCTAAGATTTACGTTGCAAGAAAGGAATCAATGGGATAAAGCCAAACAAAATTGTTCATTAATAACAATTTAACCAATAACTGGGGATAGTTGCCAACATCAATGCTTACATGGAGTATATGCTATAAGGGGACCACAACAAATTCAATTGCATGTTCTTTTTTGGGTGAAAAACACAAGCAAGGATAAACAACGCGCGAGAGTAAGGATAAATTAGCCAGACACATTTTTGATATTCAATGAATATACCCCCGTGTTCTGTAATATTCTGTATTGTCTAGTTACCTACAAACTGGCTCATTTTTGGAAGGTTTGCAAAAATAAGCCATCACAATGGAGCATGTGGGGGTTGTCAACATCGGAAAAGAACCTCATAGGAACCACGAACTCGAATGCATTTTTAAAAGCTCACGTAGAAGAAGGGTTCCTACAGAACAATGAAAAGCGAACAGGAGATGCTCGATCGCATTAAAAGCCACTCTTGCAGAACATTTTTGCTTGATACTCTTCTCGGACAATCGTGTGATGTGGGACACTCTTTTGTGACACTCTTGTGGCATACTCTTGTGGGGCACTCTTGTAGGACACTTTTATGGGACACTCTTGTGAGACACTCTTGCCTGACATTCTTGCTCGACACTCCTGTGGCACACTCTGATAAAAGACTCTGTCTCAATACTCTGAATACTCTGAAACCCTCTTGTAAGCCACTCTTGTTGGACACTCCTGCTTCAAACATCTGGAACACCTCGCAGTACTACTTTGTACTACAAAGCGTCCACACAGTACCTTCACAGTACCACTGCATACTGCAAATCTTGCACAGGGCAATTCCCAGTACTACTTTGTACTACAAAGCTTGCACAAGGCACTTCCCAGTATTACTGCGCACTCCAGACTCCAGACTCCACACTGAACTCTCAACACATCACACTCCACACTACACACTTCCCACTCCACACTTCACACTCCACATTCCACACTCCACACTGCACACTTCACACTCCATTTCACACTTTGCACCCTCCACTCCACACTTCACACTTCACACTCCACACTTTGCACTCCACACTTCACACTCCACACTTTGCACTTCACACTTCACACATCACACTCAACACTTCACACTCAACACTTCACACCTCACACTCTCCACAGCACACTTCACACATCACACTCAGCACTCAACAACACATACTTCACACATCACGCACTCCAAATTCCACACTTCACACTTCGCACTCCCCCCTCCACTCTTCACACTCCACACTCCACACTCCACACTTCCCACATCCACACTCCACACTCCACACTCTCCACACCACAATTCACACTCCACATTTCACACTCAACACTCCAAACTTCACACTCCACACTTCGCACTCTAGCTCCACACTCCACACACTTCACACTCCACACTTCGCACTCCACTTCACACTTCACACTGCACACTCAACACTCCACACTTCACACTCCACACTCCACACTTCAAACTTCACACTCACACTTCAGACTCTCCACTCCACACTTCACACTCCACATTCCACACTTCACGCTTCACACTCAACACTTGACACTCTAGCTCCACACCCCACACACTTCCCACTCCACACTTCACACTCCACTTCAGGCTTCACACTCACACTTCACACTCTCCACTCCACACTTCACACTCCACACTCTGCACTTCACACTTCACACTCAAAACTTGACACCTCACACTCCACTGCACACTTCAGACTTCACACTCCGCACTCAACCTCCAAACTCTGCGCTTCACACTTCACCCTCAACACTCCCCACTTCACACTCCACACTTCACACTCACACCTCACACTCCACACTTCACACTCCACACTTCACACTCCACACTCCACACTCTGCACTTCACACGTCACACTCCACAGTCCACACTTCACTTCACACTCCACTCTGCACTGCACACTTCATACTTGTACTGCAAAGCTTGCTTTCAGTACGGCTTTGTACTGCAAAGCTTGCACAAGGCACTTCCCAGTACTACTTTGTACCACAAAGGTTGCCCCACGAACTTCCCAGTACTACTTTGCACTGCAAAGCTTGCAGAAAGTACTTCCCAATACTACTTCGTACTACAAAGCTTGCACAAGGCACTTCTCAGTACTACTTTGTCCTACAAAGCATGCACAAAGTACCTCCCAGTACTACTGTGTACCACAAAGCTTGTACAAGGCACTTCCCACTACTACCTTTGTACTACAAGGCTTGCACAAGGAACTCCCCAGTACTCCCCAGTACTACTTTGTACTGCAAAGCTTGCACAAAGTACTTCCCAGTACTACTTTGTACTACAAAGCTTGCACAAAGTACTTCCCAGTACTACTTTGTACTACAAAGCTTGCACAAGGCACTTCCCAGTACCAATTTGTAATACAAAGCTTGCACAAGGAAGGCACTTCCCACTACTACTTTGTACTGCAAAGCTTGCACAAAGTACATCCCAGTAGTACTTTGCACTACAAAACGTGCACAAGGAACTTCCCAGTACTACTTTGTACTGCAAGGCTTGCACAAGGAACTCCCCAGTACTACTGTGTATTGCAATGCTTGCAGAAAGTATTTCCCAGTACTACTTTGTACTGCAAAGCTTGCGCAAAGTACTTCCCAGTACTACTTTGTACTACAAAGCGTGCGCAAGGCACATCCCAGTACTACACTGCACTTCATTCACACTTCAGACTTCAGACTTCACATTTCACACTTCACACCCACACTCCACACTCCACACTTCACACTTCACTTCAAACTTCAAAACTTCAAACTCCACTCTCCACACTTCATACCTGAAAAACTACACTAACTACACTAACTACACTAACTACACACTTCACTACACACTTCACTTCACTTCACTCTCCACACTTCACACTTCACACTTCACACTCCACAATTCACACTTCACACTCCTCACAACACACTCCACACTTCACACTACACACTCCACACATCACACTCAACATTTCACACTCCACACTCCACACTTCACACTTCACACTGCACACTTCACACTTCACACTCCACACTTCACACTCCCCCACTCTCCACTCCACACTCCACACTCCAAACTGCACACTTCACACTTCACTTCAAACTCCACGCTCCATACTTCACACTGCACGCCTGACACTACGCACTTCACACTTCACTTCACGCTCCACACTTCACACTTCACACTCCACACCCCACACTTCACACTGCTTACTCCACACTTCACAGTTCCCACATCACACTCCACACTCCACGATTCACACTCCACACTCCACACTTCACACTTCAAACTCCACACTACACACTACACACTCACCACTTCACACTTCACACTCCACACTTCACACTCTCCACTCCACACACTCCACACTCCACACTTCACTTCACACGCCACACTCCACACTCCACGCTTCACACTTCAGACTTCACACTGCGCACTCCACACTTCACACTGCTTACTCCACACTTCACACTTCACACTTCCCACATCACACTCCACACTCCACACTCCACCCTGCACACTTCACACTGCACACCCCACACTTCACACTCAACACTTCACACTCTCCACTCCACACTCTGCACTTCACACTTCACGCTCTCCACTCTCCACTCCACGCTCTGCACTCCACACTCCACGCTTCACACTTCACACTGCTTACTCCACACTTCACACTCTCCACTCCACACTCTGCAACTTCACACTCCACACTTCACACGCCACACCCCACACTTCACACGTCATACTTCCCCAGACACCTCACACTCCACGCTTCACTTCACTTCACACTCCACATTTGACATTGCACACTTGAAACTGCACACCTGGCACTGCACACTTCACACTTCACACTCCACACTGCACATTTCACGCACAACACATAACCTTTTCTCACTTTCCCCATAGACAGCGCGACGACGGCATTAGGAAACCCCAAAACAACTTTCGCCCGAGTGCCACAAAGTCCCACGCCTGCCACGCGACATGTACTTTCACACGTCACAACACATCACCTTTTCTCACTTTCCTCATGGACAACGCGAGAGAACCGCGAAGCAACTTTCGCCTGACTGCCACAAAGCCCCACGCCTGCCACGCGAAATGCACTTTCACACGTTGCAACACATGACCTTTTTTCACTTTCCCCATAGACAGTGCGACGACGCGATTAGAAAAAAAAGATCCAAAACGACGAGCAAACAGTCCACCACCCCCAGACCCCCAAGAAAGAAAACAAGAACCCTTGGCTACGCATTCGGGAACATACGGTCTAAAAACTAACGTTCCTGCTTCTGTGCAAATCCCACATGTTTGCGAACCGGATCCCTTATTTGTTGGATTTGTTGGTTAGATCCTTAATGATCCTTATTTGTTGGCTAGATCCCTACTTTACATAATTATATCAATTATATTGTGGGTTTAAATTGAATCCGGTTTTGCTTTTCTTGGGCATAATCTCAGCTTCTTCTTTCTGTCGAACAGTCGTTGGAAAGACTTTCGAAAGCGTCCCATGAAAGAAATGGCGCCTCCCATGAGCAACGAACGGCCTCTCGGGCGTGTGCTATCGACCTGGCCATGGAATGATGGACTGATCCAACATCCTATACCATCCCTACTTGGGGCTTCACCGTAGGTTAACCTATACTAAGCCATGGTCATCCATAAGGACTGCCCCCCCGCCCCGAAATCTCCATTTGATGCCTTTTAATTTTTTGGTCAAACAAGATTGCTATATTGATTGGATAATTTGATAGTATATGAAAAACTGTTTGATCCTTTAATGATTTCGCTGATGTGTTAAACTAGACTATTTTTATTTCAAAGAATTATCAATCAAAGAAATAGTAATGATTGATAGGGGATCTGGTTGTTTGGTTAATTCAGTGATGAATTCACTGTTTAAATCCCAGCAGCACCCTGATCAGTTGGAAACCCCAGTCGTCAACGACTACAACCCAAGTATACGCCAGCAACAGTCAAATAAATCGAGTGGTTAAATCAGAATATTTGCAGTAGTTTGCGGTTTGGGGTTGGCAAGTTTGCTGATACAATATCAATATCGAGTCAAACAAGAAATGGTGTAATGATTATAGAACAATCACTGCAACATACATAACAATACAAATTGTAATTACAAATAGTCATAACAACGATATTTAGAAAAGACAGCAATGGAAATCAACAAAAAATAGTAATAACAATAGAAATCATAAATAATAACAATAATGATAATAATGAATGAATACATATATCGTATCTATGTCAAGAATTGGATTAAGGGCCCCAAACATAGTTTCACAACGTATCTCTCTGAGGTTCAACCTGTACCTTTGTTTTCAGGAAAATCAGGAACCTTCAACAACGGATCATTCGATGAAGGATTCAACCAATGGTTAAAAGTCTAATATCGTATTTAAAACATTGTCAATATTTAGGATTTGACTGTATAGGACTAAATACAGGCTGCAAAAAATGGTTCTGGGTTCAACTAGTAAGTTTATGTAATTTTCTGTATGAAAGCATCCATTTCAGGGGGTTGACATGGTCAATATGGGTTTGCCCGAAGTTGGGCAACGGTTAACATTAGGGAAAAGGCGTGTCTGAGCCACTGAATTTTGGGGCACACATTTTTTGCACAAACCAGCCTGGATATTGATGTAGTGGTTGATAATATTAATTGGGGGACCAATAATGGTGAGAAAAATTATATAGGCTACAGATACCCGCAGTCTGTCAACTGTCAACGACAGTATCTCTTGGCTGGGCTCCGCCCAGTGAAATTCCATGAGCCCCTGGCACAATGAGAACAACATAGAACAGTTAGTTTGCCGTCAACATCGTTGTCAAAGTTACTGGATGATTGTTCAACTACCATGGTATTGTCATTCTCTTGTCAATGTATTGCAGTATATTTTGTTTACCATATACGACAGCAGCAAAGAATATCAATATTCACCATTGCTATTTTTGTTACTTGTCTCGGCTTAGAGAAAGCTCTCCCAAACTCCATCTGTTTGATGATCAAGCTTCAACCCTCCGGCAATCTAACCTACTGTGAAATCCCTCATGAAAACGTATCCGTTTTTCCCACCTGCCAGGTGAGGGTTGTTAGATGTTATCAGAGTTGTTCTTCTCCTCTTCCTCCTCCTCCTTCCTCCTCCTTCTCCTCCTTCTCCTCCTCTTCTACCACCTCTGCCTCCACTTCCACGTCCACTGTTGCCTTGCCAACTCTTGGCCAAGCTCTTCGCCAACTTCCGAGCTCAGTGCGCACTGCTGGACCTCAACCTGGGACCTTCCCAGCTCAGTGCGCACCGCTGGACCTCAACCTGGGACCTTCCTAGCTCAGTGCGCACCGCT
>Ga0126342_10018285_pt1 | contig 12029 bp, 14 predicted proteins | sample Cyp1metagenome_FD_92528 | JGI IMG/M metagenome (GOLD analysis project Ga0126342, IMG submission 92528) | Coral microbial communities from Lord Howe Island, Old Settlement Bay, Australia - Cyphastrea 1 metagenome | ecosystem: Host-associated > Invertebrates > Cnidaria > Coral ... | reverse complement strand
TGCGGACTTTAGCTTGTTGGACAGGGATCCATTTCAACCTTCGAGTTTTGATCTTCTTTGGTGGTTGGACCACCCAATCTGCTTTCAGGGAATCGCAGTTGGCTACCAGTGTGTTTTCACACTATGTACATAATATGTATGTATGTATATATGTATACACCTTTATTACATGTACATGCATGTACAAAGATTTGAGTTGAGAGATCCAAACTGCATTTGTTCCCTGCTTTTAACTTGCCGAAGAATGCCACATTTAAAGTCCCAGTGAAAGCACACATCTGCTATGCGGCTGAATGTATCCGCATCTGCTATCCGCATCTGCTGTTCTTTACAGGCCCAGCTTCTCTGGATGCTAAGTCAGGGACATCGCCGGCCCACAGAAAGCAGGCGCGGCCGCAGCTTGAGAAACAGCAGGAAGGAGTCTTTTGACGGGCAGCCATTGGCACACTGATGCCAAAGCAGACAACAAACGTCTTGATGTCAAGTCAGAATCTATTGAAAATGAAATCTTATTGATGGTTATGTCAACAGCATAAGAACGGCATGGCTGGGAACGACCCGGGTGGAGACGCGTAGGACGCACATACAGCTGAAGTCTGTGCATCTTTTTGTCTGTCACTTTGCCAGTCTGGTTGCTCACATTTCGCCCGGTTTGCAGCACCAATTCAGGCGATTCCTTCTCTCTTGTGGAGCGTGTCATGCCTGGTCGAAAGCCCACTGGAGAAGCTGTCTGCAAAGCAAGGAGTAAAGCTTCACAGTGCTCTGGGGGTGAAGTCAGGCCCAACAGTAACAGCCAAAAGAAAAACAATCAGTTCTTGACCTTGAAGACATTGACAAATGTTATATCCAATGTGAACATGCTGAGATATTTTATCCGATTTCACTATATTAACATATATCAACATATAATTAACGATCTATTTTAAACGTTAAGATGTCAGACATAGAATGAAGACAGATAGATGTTTCTTCGTCTCGGCATGAAAACATCTGCCAAGCCGGCCAAGCCTCGCTGGGAAAGCTGGCCCGACCTATGCTCTCTGTGCTCTCTGTGCTCTCTGTGCATCGCTCTTGTGGCATCAGTTTCCACCTTTCTCTTGTGGCTTCAACCTTTAAACTTTAGCCGCTTTAGCCTTTGTCTTTGTGCTTTTGGCTTCTTCGGAATGCTAGTTTCCTCTCTCCGAATCATCCGAAAGATATGTGCTTCAACTTGAAAACTTTCCCAGCCTCCCAGCATGTTGTTCTGCATATTTCCTTGGACATTCACCACAAGGGCAAGTCTAGGCATTCACTGAAGTTGCTTTCTTGCGAGAAAGCTTTCCCAACTAACATGCTCGTATCGGTCCACTTGCCACACTGCGTGAGATGCTGTCAACTTCAACAGTTTGCCATTTCCCGCAAAATATAGAGAGTATATTTAAGTATATGTTGCAGTGCATGAACATCCTTGCAGTGTCTGTACTTTTGCCGATGCAAAGGATTGTCGATGTCTAAGCCCAAGAGCAATGCTGTACAGTTTCAAATGCATAACCTTTGCATAAAAGGACATCTAAAAGGACATCTGATGATATCACGCTTGTCCATCGTATTTCCAGGACCAAGCCTGAAGCTAAGCCTGTTCATCCATTGTTCATCCATCATGTATCCAGGATCGAACCAGGTAATTGGCTTTGCCAAACAAATTCTGCACATGTTCAGATTGTCACATCATCTGCCACGTGAATCACGGGTTAGAGCCATCTCAAAGACAAGGACGTAGGCCCCAGTAGTTCCAGACAAAAGCTCCAGTTCAAATGGACCTTTGATTTCAGCTGAGTCATGCCTCTGCATGTCCTGGCCAGCGATCTTGCCGGAACCTTCGATGCACAAGAGATAAGCTTGTCTGTCTTTGCCAATGGACAAAGCTTTGGAAGCTACGTTTGGCGACAGCTCAGTCACGAAGACGTTGCAGTCTTGGTTGATCTTCACAGGTGTCGGCACAGAGCCAAGTTCATCCGAGACCTTTGGTCAGCGCAGCCAAGCAGCCCGTATGTTTCAGAATGGCTATCCTATGGCTGTCCTCTATTCATTTGATTTCGACTTTTTCGACTGCATTTTGAAGAGAAAATGAAGCTCTCTCGAATGGACTAAGAATTGACTAATTTGAATGAAGTTGACATTCAGTAGATTCTATCCTGTTTCAAATTTTCAAACCTTGTTCTGCCATACATTTGACCAAAGTGCCAAGTGTGCCCACTGGTCTCGGCGTGCAGCTGCTGCATCTGCATTCCCAACTGCTGAGCCATAGTTGGGCTTCAAACCACGAGAGCGTGGCACCTTGGTTTGAACCGTTTTGAACCACTGAAACCTCAGATTCTGGCTGCACTAGCCATCGAGAAACTGAGAGAAATCATCAATCAAATCACCAAACCCAGATCGTCTTTGCATTGTGACACTTCCAGTATCTTCCAGTGCACTTGCAAGGAACAACCCAGCACTGGATAAACCTCAGAGGTTCCTTCGCCAAGTTGTGCTCTGAGTGGTAAATGCCAGTTCCTCATCATGATCTACGGATCAGCTGACCAGCACGGCATTTCGGTCTGGAGAACATCATCCCACATTCATGGCACATCTGTGGCACATCCCTGGCCTGCCGTCATAAATTGAACACCTCCACGACCCAAGGTCTCTTCGTTCCCATGGGAGTCCTACCAAAGCTGCCACTTTCAACAAGAAAACACTGGAAAACTCAGAGGTTTCACCAGAATTCAGCAGCAAATCATGTGTCAGATGATGTTAGATGATGTCAGATGATGTTAGATGATGTTAGATGTTAGATGTTAGATGTCGGATGGCCTTATGTGTCAAAAAACCATCCACGATGAAGGTCATGATCTCCATATCTCGATGTGGGTGTTCTCCGAATCCTGACGGGCAACGGTCTCTTGCGTCCCTCTGCCCTGTTCACTCATCCTACATCAAATACAAACGTCGATGCAAATTAAAGCTTCTTTGTACTAACTCAATTTTTTTACATTTGAAGTACAAGTTTTGTGGTTGTTTGTATTTGGGTCTGTTTATGGAAACATGTCACCGATCTGACCAGGATCAAGATGAACACAAAACCCATTGCCCACCATGGCTCCTCGTTCACCCTGCACCAGGTCATCGTTCATCACCCGCAGAACACCAAAGGCGCCAGGCCCTTCACTGTACTCTGCAAAGTTGAAATGAAACCGAGACTTCAACCAGTTCTCGTTGGTCCATCCCTGGCACAAAATTGCTGAAAGTTGAAGTGATTTGACATCCAAAAACTTTGAATCTTTTGACTGCCGATCTTTGGATTTTGTCAAAAAAATCAAACCGATGAACCGATCTTCACCTGCGACTTGGTGTCCGAAGGATTCTGGGCATTGCCGAACCATCGAGGATCGGGCTCGCTGACCTCGGATTGGATCTTCATGGTGACCATTGGTGACATCCCGGTGACTTCCCGGGAAAACTTCGATGCTGTGACTAGCGAAAGCCAAAAAGCCAAACATTTGTAATGTCAACCTGGGATTAATCAACCCCGAACGGCGTTTTTTTTTTCAATATGGGGGTTACCATTTCAGTAGCCATTTATCACTATTTGGGGGAACCACCACAATTAATCAACCAGGGTTTATTAATCCGGGTTGACATAACATCATGGAACTCTATAGTGCAGTAGAAAAAGTGCAGTTCTTTGTTCAAAATCTGAGCAGGATTTAGTCATTAATAGTATTTAAAAATTATCAATAATCATTAATAGTCATTAATACTCACTAATAGTCATTAATAGATATGAATGGTCAATAGTATTTAACAGACATTAATCAATTTCACGAATTTTCCTGGATCCTACCAAGCGGCGAAGAGGCGGCTCTCAGGGATCACTGCCACGGTTGACATGACGGGAGCTGAGGGGTGTTGAAACGCTGCAACGGTGTGACAATCAGGGCTTGAGCAGCGAAGTTGCCAAGCAGACACTATGAAAAGATATGATGTACTTGGAGTTCATCATCGATGATGATGATGATGATGATGAGGATGAGGATGAAGAAAATGAAGAAAATGAAGAAAATGAAGACACATATTATACAATGAAGAATTCTTTGAAACCACGGAGCAGAATGATTTCAGGCAGCAAACGTTTGTTTTGTTGTTATTGCTGATATATCTAAAGCATTCTGAGATGCTCACCTTGCAGCAATGCTGGCACGAGCCTGTGATGCCGACAGTTCGATTCTAGTGCTTCACCACCATTCCGATCCTTCCTGAAGAAGATCAACCTTCCAACCACCTCTGGTCATTTTTTTTCCCGGTTTTTCGGTTTCCCCTTCCAGCCTGTGAGATCTTATCTCCAGCCAAATAACCTCGATGGAAACGCGAAGCTGGCCTGGTTGGGTTGAAGTCTACACAGTGTAACTGGAACTTTATTGAAACTGCACAAATAGTTTCTTGCTTAAGATTCGATTTTGTCAATATTTTCTAGTTTCTAGTTATTTCTGCCGACTCTCATGGGATGATGAAAGCACTCGCGAAGTTGAGCCCTTCGCACACAACCAGATCAAAAACTCTCAGCAAAAACCTTGAAACAAAAAAACCATGTTAAGATCCCCCTAAGATCCCCCTAAGAATTTGCATCTTACGTTGGCTCCGAAAAAGGTCGTCCCAGCCTTGGAATGGGCACCTCCTCCTCATCCCAGTGTCTGCCATCACCTGGATTTTCTTTTCTGCTATAGGCTATATATATAGGCTATATAATAGTTATATAGCTTAATTATATAGATTAAATTAGCAATGCTCAACATTTGTGGGATCCCACTTTGCCTCCACGTGCTCTGTATCGCTCGGTTTGCCAGCCCTTGGTAGTGGTGTCGCCGGAAGCAACAAATCAAATCTTAGGTTTGCATAGTCAGATATTACGTACATTTACATGAAATTACACACATTTACATACATAATATCGATAATACATACAGTATGCATATATAATATGTTTACAATGGTTTACACACACATCATGTGCATGTTACATAGTTAATGAATGTTAATGAATGATAATGATATTCCAGGTTTCTGGTTGCAAGTTTCTGGGGGTCCTGTCACACATCATTTTCGCCATCTTTCGCCGACTGAAATCCTGTGGTTTCCGGGCGATTCGACTCCAACAGGGGCGCTCCGGTGGAGCATCACATGCTGCATTTCCCAAACCTGACGGGGTGAAGGGCGAACTTCTCAGGGATCTGATGATACAACCAAATTGCAGTACCAGTCCTTTTCTATCTTCGTTTGGTTCACAAAAAATTGAAGATTTCAAATGCCAACTCGTGTGAGACCTGGATTTCGGACCCGCCTCGCTGAATGGGTTGTGGACTTGACCTCTGTCAGCTCTGTCAGCTCTGCAGCTCTGCTTTTCGCACCGAGGTTCTGAGCTTGGGACTGCCGTGATTTCCATGACCACTGCCGTGGTGGTGAAGGTTCTGAACCTTCCAGATCCCAAATCCAAATCCAAGCGTTGAGGGCTACAACCGATAGCGCGCTTCACAGTTGACAGTTGGTTCCATGAAACCATGCATCGCTCACCTCCAGGTGATCTGCGAGGCTTCTCCTTCTGCCTTAAACAAAAACCGTGGCAATGCCAAAACTTCTCTGCGGAACTAAGCTGAAAGTTTGATTATTCTGTTTTTTTCACTGGCAAACTACCCTCCAAATTTAACAAAGAAAACCATTGCCTTTCCAGGAAATTCATCTAAAAAAATGAGGGATTTTCCATTTCCAGATTTGTTTCTCAGAGGGCTGTCAAGGTCCTCCCCCCGAGCACCGCGCACAGGCTTTGGAGTCGGCCGAAGTTTGGACTCCGAAGCTGCTCTGCACAGCACCTGACATGGCAGATACGGCTCCGGGGAACCTCCAAAATCCACCAGATCCATTTCCGTGAGACGAATGCAATCCATATCCGGGAAACCAAGTTTGAAACGGAACAAGTTTTGGATAAGAAACCTATCTGACAATGGCACACTTCCCATGTGCTGATCGCTGATCTGGCCTGTGTTGAAGGTTGGATGGGAACTGCCACTTCTCGTGCCGTCGGACCTTAAGAAATACTCTTTGGTGAGTCACCCATCGCCAGAATCAATGAATCAACATGAATTTTAGCCCAGTGAGGTTTATCATGGTTCATCATGGTTTATCATCCCAAACTTTTGGACGTTGAACGTAACCAGATCTGCAACGCCAACTTTGCTTCCACACTCTTTGGCCCAAGGTCACCTCGTGCATTCATTGAACCTGCGAGACTTAATCTATCTCGGGCTTGACATACTTTGCCATACTTTGCCACTTGACCACCATCCACTTCATCAACAACTTCATCAACTTCCAACATTTTCAGCTTTTCTCAGCATGCATCACCAAATCATCACCAAATCATCACGATGAACCCCAGCCGTCCTGACACTGGCACAGCCACCGAAGCTTCCCGCGGAGCTTCCCGCGGCAGCACCGGCAAGGAGGCTGCTCTCAGCAGCGGTGCAGGGCCAACCGGACCAACCAGGGTTTCACCTGACAATTTTCCAGTTGCGGGCGGATCAGGTCAACCATGGTACGGATGGTCACTGAACATTCCAGTATCCGATGCACAAACTATTGGTTGCAGAGCAATGAGATGTTGCTGCATCTTCTTCCCATCCAACTTTACCGCGCCATGTTGCATCCCAATCTGGTAACATCAAATACATCTAACCAATAGTCCAACCAATAGTCCAACCAACTCAAAAAATAACAGCGACTGACTTTTTCCCCATATTTTGCTAGTGACTCTTTGAGTTAGGCTCTCATCCCCCATGGCAAATTGGATCCAAGCAGCCCAGTTACTCATTAAACCCAACTCTGCACCTGATCGGGTTCGAGAGATGCTTCGAGGTCTTGCCTTACATGGAGGCATCATTCCCATCCATTCCCCTACAACCATCAACAACCATCTACAACCAACATCCGATCATCTTGAGCTCTGATCTGCTGGATCTTCTCGGGGGTAAAAAACCTGCAGCGCAGAATCCCTCATGGCTCAACCGTAAAAGTGACAGGTGACAGGATGCTTTTGGGCATGGCTCAACTGGAAATCAATGGCACATGGCCATGACGGCGACCAGGAGTGTCAAGTCGCAACCTTGGCGAATCTGTGATGAATTGTACTTGGGTCTAATCTGATCTGTGGTAAACCCAATACATAAACCCCAACAGGGGGATGTTAAAATTATTGGCTTCACCAAAAGGGATTGGCTTTTCACATTTTTCACTCTCTTCACTTGGCGGAACTGCACCAAGGGTCCCGCGTTGGCACACCAGCGGGTCTCTCAGTCATGTTGCGCTCTCTTTCATCAAATCAAACAGTAAACTCCAGAACTGCTGTGTAGCATTGAGAATTGGCAAAGGGTGACCGAACATCACCTGATTGTGCCAGCTGGGTTCAAACTGATTCATTCAAGATGATGCGAGCGCCGCTTCGAGCCCTTCCTCTTTCATCAGGAGACATTTGTTCCCTGCGTTGCAAGCGAACTCCGATCGTGACTGTCGTAACTGTCCAGCGTGTAGTCTGCCAGTCTTTTTCTCCGCGACTTATTCCTCCTTTCCTAATCTCCGAGAAACATCTAAATAGATACTGTGTGGCAAGGCTTCATAAGATGTGCCTTCAGCCGGCATGAAAAACAAAGAGCAATCAATGATCTTACAATTTTTCATCATTTTTCGATCACCCAAATGCTCTACATCGCTATCTCTGGATATTCATCTGATATTCATCTGATATTCATCTGAAGCATCCTTTGCCATCCAAAAAACCGGATCCGCTCACTTCGTAGGAGGCATGTACGCAGCAGTGTACATGTGACGGCCCTTGCGGATGGGATTCGGCTTGTTGTCCTGCACAAACCAACCGGTCAGTTGGAACCAAAATTTGGATCCGAAAAATGAAGATCCCTGAACATTTACAGAAACTGTTTCACTTTAAAAAACTGAAGATACTATAAGAATCTATAAGATACTAAGACTTACTAAGTTACTTTCAGATACTTGACATTCAGCAATCTGTTTCGGGAAATCGCCTGGCGGTCGATGTAGTCGCCCGAGCTGCCGGCATCCAACAGGAAGTAGTTGCTGGCCTCATGAGAAGTGGGACATTTGATGAGTAGCCAAAAAAAAAAGAAAAAAATCTCTGTCCCTACTGAATGTAGAATTACTAAGCACATCTAAACACCGAATTTGGAGATTCCTTTGGTAAAGCGTTTTTGTGAATTGTGTAGCATGGTAAAATACGGTAAAATGCCATTTCCCTTCGAAAGAACGTTGGACATTGAGGTCAAAACTGCTGGGCTGTCCACTGGCGCAAAGCTAAAAGTCTTGGCATCTGGGTCATCCCGACCATACCTTGGCTGTCCGTTGGCATTCTCATAGCAGCCATGGATTTCCCCAACGGGGCTAAAGTCTACCAACAAAAATGTGTGTCCCTTGGGGACTCATAGCGTCTTTTGATGTCTTTTGCACTTTGGAACTCTTCCACACTTTCCGACGCTTTCCACCTCAAAACTTGTTTCCCAGTTCCAAAGTTTCATCTGGATTTTCCGAGCGACGGCATCATGCTGAAACGCCACGAAATTGGCCTGGCACGGTCGGTTTTGCCAAAAGTTAAGGCAACTGCCCACCATTGCGCGACGCATGCGTCACACATCTCAACCCGTTGTGAAAATGACTTCACTCCAGAAATCCCGTTTTGACGTTCAATTTCACCACAACTTTATGTAATCCATCTAAATATAATAATAGTAGCTTAATAGTACCTAATAGCAACCTTCCTGCTGGCCTAGGCTACCCAGTGGTACTACCCAGGTTCGCCCGGGTCCCCAACTTCGAAGCCCTATGGCATCCTTGCAACTGAGGAACTTTGGGATCTCCTTCACTGGCAACTTTTCAGGATCCACCTGCAAGTGCTCACAAAGCCTCAGTTCAGCGGTTTCATTTTGGGAAATGGCTGGCGGGATGCTAAGGGGGGGCATGTGGAGCTGATGTACCAAGGATGACTATCTCTGTGAACTCTGTGAATACTGTGGCACCACTTCTGTGGCAACTCCATCTGGACCAGCGGCTTGTCGAAAGATCGGGCCTCTGTGGCGTCAGCCAGTGCCTGAATCAGACTGATGCAGAAGCCTTTGAAAGCCAAAGAACAGGAAGGAATATTGAAGGAATCTAGGCAAGAATCTGTGCAGCCTAAACAATTCCTAAACATACTGACTCAAAGATTTTGAGACTCAAAAGTTTGGCGTCTGGCCTCTTCCCACAAGTGATTCAGCCTCTCCACATCATGGTCGTAATTGTGCTGCCGTGTGTGAACTTCCTGGTGCCAAGTTCGACAATTTCGGCTGGAGGAAACTCTTTTTGAAAAAGGGGAACTTAAGGACGAGGCTTTCGTTTGTCTTCAGCCGTCGTTTGCCACTTTGCGTTCTGCAGATCTTCCTTCTTTCAAACTTCAAACATAGAAAAATGGGATCTTTCTTGGATCAAACCATCCCCTTTTTGCAGCTTTGACATTCGATGCACATTTGCATCCTCCGCATCCGACATGAAGAATCCCTTCTTCACCAACCTCGGGTTGGGCAAAATGTTGCATCGAAGGCTTCAAAGTAGCAAGGGCAAACAAAAACAAATTTTCTACGCTTACAAAAAACAAGCATCAGTAAAGAAAACGTCAACAAACAGTATGGCATGTAGATGTGATAACCAAACATACATGAAGCAATTGACACATGATGGCAGATTTCTTGAGAAATTTCATCTGTCAAGGTGCTCATCACCCATGGCATACAAACGCATCTTCTCCAAGAACATCCAGGCCTTGACCGATCGATTTCTCTTTGTCGTTTGAATACCATTCTCGGCTCTGCGGGATTCTGTTCTGGTCTGAGGAATTGCTGAACAAACTGGGAACATTGGGATTCTTGGGGTTCTCTTCTGACTGTGCCTCTGTGCGAGAAGTCACGTACATGACCTCAGACTCAAGGGCGTGGGACCGAATTCTGCCGTTCTCCAATTACATCAGAATACATATGAAATCTCAACCAAATGCCACCAAAAAGCTGCAAGGTTGTAACCGATGAGGGCACCTGGCAAATGCGGAGCTAAATCTTTTAGAAACACATTCCCAGCTATGATCTCCAGCAGTTTTCGTTTTTTTTCCACTGGTCATGTCCGTTCCATATCGTTTCATCGTTCCAGTTGCGTCAGTTCTGCTTCCATCGCCTATCAGGCCCAGCACTTTGTAGCCGAAACCCGGAAGATGGGCATCCAGATTGGCCTTGGCATGATTTGATGCCGGGAACTTGGGGAACTTGGGGAACTGGACATGGGGAATCCATGGAATAAATTTGAAGATGTTCAGGCTGTTAAGGTGTTGATGTTAAAGTGTTGTTGGTTTCACAGGATTCTTGTCACCGAATCTACGTCATGGGTGCGTCCGTGAATGGGGACTAAAACCGACCACAATGGAAACATCCACGGTCTGTTTTGGTGCCGGACAGAAATCGGCGACCAAACTGCAGTTCCGGTGGCCGTCAGTGTGCTATAGACCTCAGGGCCCCACTGGTAGCTGTGACTGTTTCTGAATGCCATTGTCCCACACCCCATGACCCCATGATGTCTTTGCCACAACATGATTTTATGAGAGCCATCTATGATGCTTTGATGTTTGGCCATGTCTCACGCATTCCAGCCCAATTCGGGCACGTCCCAGCATTAAACCATCTACCTTTGTGCAGTCGATGATTTTGAGAGTTTTGAACCAAGCCGATATCTCAAATGGAGTCATCTGAAAATAGGGCACCACAAAATTTAATGTTTAGTCATCATTTTCCCTCCTGAAATGGCCGCAACTTGGGATTTGGGGGTAATACCCCGGTTTCAGGTTGACACAGTAATGTTAGTGACTTGCTTATATTTCGATATCCCACCAAATATTGCGATGAATATCGCATTAAACCCACATGGGACCCACATTTTCCATGCTTAAAACTGGAAATCCCAACTTATCATGATGAAGTCCCATTAGATCCCGATTTCTCAATGGTTGGAATGCCATCAAAAAACACCATTTGTTCATGGTTAAATCCTCCGAAATCCTCCGAAATCTTCCCCCGTATTCCCGGTCTAAGTTCCAACGTCTCCAATGACGCGTTCCATCGCTGGACGGCGGGCTCGAAGCCACATGGTAATTGGCGCCTTGGGAAAGCTGTCCAATGGCAGGTTGAGAACATATAAAAGAATCATTGAACTTTTGATTGTACGTTTTCCATATATAATTCCATACTTATGGTTACTTGGTCACTGATTAAGAACAATTATGAACCAATGATAATGCAACTACCCAATTGCACCATAAATGGGTTGATTGGCAATTTAAATTTAGAACATGGTGATTTTATGGGATTTACAATGTGGATATCTTAAGGCTTAAGGGATGGGATATAGAACCACCTGTCCCGAGTATGGGTGTGGAAAATGCAGCAGATTTACACCAAGTTTATGCCGGGAAAATGATGATAAACTATGGATTTTAGGGGGCCGCCCATTTTCAAATAAATGCTAATCGGCATAGATGTCAACCCCTAAAATGAAGCAAAATAAATGCATTAAATTGAAAATTTGAACCAAACTCTGCGAACACTTTGAAAAACACTGTGGGTATGTCATAAACCGATATGTCTGATGTTTGGGGCCCCGAAATCCCATGGTTTGTCGTCATTTCTTTCAGCAAACTTCATGGCGTTTTTCAGGTTTCCTGACAAACCCGTTTATACACACATTTACATACATGTATATCTATATGTGTATATATATATTTGGTACCCCCCCCACAAGACCTACCAATTTCACAAAAGTACTGGTATTTACAGTAAAATTTGCTATTTTTGGTATGTAATTTTGGATTCCGGGATTTGGGGGATGTTATATAGTGTATATATACATATATATATATA
>Ga0126342_10018284_pt1 | contig 12029 bp, 7 predicted proteins | sample Cyp1metagenome_FD_92528 | JGI IMG/M metagenome (GOLD analysis project Ga0126342, IMG submission 92528) | Coral microbial communities from Lord Howe Island, Old Settlement Bay, Australia - Cyphastrea 1 metagenome | ecosystem: Host-associated > Invertebrates > Cnidaria > Coral ... | reverse complement strand
TTAACGAGGTAAAGCCTTAATTTGCACCTGCAAATTAACGAACGAGGACAGTAATCATGGGGAACAAATTAAGACACGAGGGAGACGAGGTAAGAATTAAAGTAATTTGGCCAGATATATGTAGCCGTAGCCGCTCCAATCGTTTGACTATATAAATGGGACATTTGCGTAACAATTCAGCACCTCAATGTTTGTTCCATGTTCACCTGAGTTTTTCAGCTGAAAAAAACGGTGCTTTGTCTGAGGAAACAGCTTTCATGGCGGGTCATGCGTCCATTGCGAATGTGGCATGTTTCTTTCATAGCGACGCGGCGGCAATTTTTGTCGGGCCATTTTGTCTGGATTTTAGACTCGATTTCCATCAGTTTTTTCCGAATGTTGACTGGAGAGAAACCACTAACAACCACAACTTTGAGCCTGATGTAATTATGAATTCCCCCATCACTTTTGGCGTTTCCTGGGCCCATCCCTCAACAAGATTCTCTCCTGAAAAGTGCTCCTTTGATTTCGTGCCAGTGGAATCACAAACACGGTCCTTTCCAAAAGAACAGATTGTTTTTGTGAGAAAAATTGTAGGTTTTTTTTTGACACATTTAAGTTCACTTTCTGTATCACTAGAGATCCCATGATGTCCTGATGGTATTTTAAGGCCAATATCAAGCTCCAGCATTGGGATTGAATCTCTGATCCATTTTGAATATGTTATACCCATTAGAAACGTATGTCGGTTCGCAAGCCCCAAAAAGGTAGACTTCTTAAATGATTCCAATAAAATCCCATCCTAATTTTGTTTGTTGTTTTGGATTTTTGTGTTCCATCCTATTTGGGATAACGATCTCCATTGACGAGCATAAAACTGCAGGGTGGCTGAAACCACCAAACAGCGACAAGATAGTGGCAAGTAAAATCGTTTCCTTATTTCCATCGATTTCTTTTTACTAAAAGTTACACAGTCAAACAATCTCTCACTTATCCATGGTTATCTCTCAGTTATATCTCAAAAATCCATAGAAATCCATGGTTATATAGCTACATTTCAATACTAATGTGGCCTTTTCTACCGTCTGCCCAAGGTGGCCCTGCTGGCGAGCCACGGCCGGGCCGCTGACGAGCGAAGTCGTTTGCTGCTGTGGCAAGATGGTGAGGATCCGTGGCGCGGCGACAACGGTTCCAACGGTGGCACCACTTGAGGGCCAGTCAGATGTATCAGAATGGTTATTTTGATGGTTACCAATGGGATTTTATGGTGACTTAATGGGTTTTTATGGTGACTTAATGGGAATGAGTGGGATCTAATGGGAATTTACCCTCTGGTAAATTCACAGTTGGACCCTGAAAATGACCAATAAAAATAGTGGAAACTAGTCTTCCAAGGCCTATATGGCAGGGTCTATATATGTTAATTTACCGGAGGGTAACTACAGTTTGATAAGTGATACACATATATATATACATATATATATAACTATATATATGTATAGGTGGTTGAGATTGAGGATTTACCAAGATTGATATGATGATTCATATTGGGGTGTAGATTGTGTGTCATGAATATTAAGCGCGTAGCTCGATTTTGATGTGGCGAAAGGATGAGAAGGTGGGTATACAGAGTATGAGGGTTCAGAAAAAAGTATCGAACAGTTTTGCTGTTTTGACTCCATCAGTTTCAATGGTGATGTACTTTTGGATCTCTTGGGAATCGCTATGCGGGTGCAGTTATTGTTTTAAGGAAATTGATACACATGGAATGTATATTAATATTATATTAACATATATTAATAGTATTGAAGAATATTTAATATCCTCCAGGTTCAATTTGAAAATGGGATATGATATGTTTAATTGTTTGGGGTATGGGTCAAACTTGTGCCCAGAAAGAGATAGTTTACCATGTTTAACATCAGCAGATGTCTGAATCCCACGTCGTAGATTTCCCACGCGACAATAGCCATGAGCACGATGAGAACATGTGTTTTTTTTTTTTTAAAGAGTAAGACAAATGTGGGGATGCCAAAATCATCCCATTTTTTTGGGGGGGGGCGGAACCCCATTTCAAGAAACCGCCATAGATCTCAACCGTTGATTTTTCAATTTGTATTCCCCGACGGGTGTTTCTTGGATACACCATGTTGGATCTTCCCATGGCCCATTTTGTGGATGTGATAGAATACCAGAGTGTAATCGGTGGAACAAGCTGACCTATATGTTTTTTATTCTTACTATTTGTGTGTTCTTGTTACTATTATTATTAGTGTTGTTATTTGTATTACGAAGTATTGTAATTATTCATAATTGTGACCAAACAATAATAGTAGTAAGGATAATCCTTGTATTGAGAACAATTATTATTGATACTCCATTTCTTGTTATTATTGTTATCATTACCATCATAGTTATTATTATCATTATTATCATCATTATTAATATTATCATTAATCTTATATATAATCATTGTTATTATCATTCCTCTTATTGTCATTATTGTCATTATTATTTTGGTTTCATTGTCATACATGATAAGATGATACGTATTGATGATGTAAGCTCCATCATAATGTTACATTGGTATTGTTAATTTATTGTTATTCTGAGCCATATGATAACAATGACTCATCATTGTTACCTCTATTTTTATTATGCTTACCATTATTCATTATTGTAGCCTTATGATGGAGCTTAGCTTCAGCGTCTCCTGTTAAATCGTTAGGTACCAGACTCTGGTGGCCGTCATCGGTCACCAGGGTAGCTGCCAGCCCAGCTGCTCGGAACGTCGACAGCTGGTGGTGCCACAGAACGTCTTCTACAAGGCGCCTGGGGATACCCAAGAAGTGCTATTTATATATGTACATATACATATATAAATATATATATATATAGGCAAAACAAATCAACATCATGATAAACTATAGAAGATTTAGGGGTACTCTATTTTTGAATGTAAGAGTAATGTTAAAGATACAATTTTGCTAATGGGGTATTGGGGAGTTGTACTAGCTGGGTAATTGGGAATTATTGGTGTCCCATGGTAGGGAAAGCGTTTTCAACCAACTAGTATAATGAGATGGGAATAGGATGGAATAGGAGTATATTTAAGGACTCAAACGGGTCTGAACATGGTGCAAAGCAGCAAACTTTCTGACTGGAAGATGGGGTGGAAATGGTGATGCCAAGCATCAAACTTGATCAAAAGTCGGGGTAAATGATCTTTTGATCCAGTGGGATGCAATGATGGATAATCTAGAGAGATGATTATGATCTATTATTTTAATTAGTGTGGATGGAAGAAATCCTGCAGCAGTTGGCAACTATTAGGTAACTATGGGATAAAGAATCTATCAACTGGTGCAGGATTTGTTTCCATCTACAGTAGGTCATATGATAATGTTCATGAGTCGAAATCCTTGTGACTCTCGAAGGTAAACTTGACCCCCAAAATCATACACCAAGTACATGCCTCAGAAGGTACGGCTGGATCCATAAGGTATGATGTTTGAAACACATTCTGTGGTTTTCTTCGTTTCTTTACTTTTTTGATTGACTTTTTGCTGAACATCGGACGAGCTGGGCATGGTCTGAAGATAGGGTCCCCTCATTAAAAATCCACTAGTGTTTTTCATCATTTCCCTATGATTTCATAGGTCTAAAAGGGGTGGTTTTTGTCCCAGTTTCAGACAAACCCAAATTGCGTTTGTTTGTTTGTTTGTTTGTATACTGTGAATTCCCCAGGTTTGTTGATTGCTCCGCAAGCTTGCGCGCCTGCTACCAGCTGGTTGAGGGCTAATCCTGTCTATCTCACCTGTTGACAAAACAACGATCATAGAGAACAGCCAACAGCCATTTTGGGTGGCAACACCTAAACATCGATACCTCCCAGCCTGGCTGGCTATGGGATCATAGAAACCCATTTTCCCACTGTTTGAATCTGTTTGCAGGTCATTGTTGAAGTGGCCCAAGTGGACATGCATTCCAATGATGAGCAGGTCAGTGTGAAGGCGATCGAAGGGAACTGGCGGTTGAGTCGACGTGTAGCTGTTGGTTAGGTCCCTTCAAACTCATGCGGAAATATGGCCCAACAACACAGATGAAGATTTTAGTAATCGAAACACTAGTCAAAACATATTTTGACCAACACAAAGTGGGTAGGTATTGGTCAGACCCATTCAAATATGCACATTGACAATTTTACTGAGGTGTCTTCTGCATCTTTTGCTGTATTCCCATTGCATGTTCAATCTGTTATATCAACATATATGAACAACATGTGCGATGCGGCTAACTAGCACTCTTCTGGATACATGATTTCTTAAAAAAAATAATCATCCAAAATTATCCTTTGTTAATCCCATTGATTTTTGTTTATCGAAAATTATCCATATAAATATCCCATATATTATCCCATTATAATCATCCATTGTCATATTATCCAATATATTTATCCATAAATATCCCATATTTCTTCATCATCCCTTCATCGCATTGGGCGATTTTTATCATCCCATGGGCCCAGCAAGGTGGGAGGTCAGGAGGTGACCTGTCGGGCGACCGTGGCTTCGGACTACAACTGCTCCTTAGTCGTACCTTGGATGGACTCTGAGAGGACTGAGATCTTGGGCAAAGTACGGCAAAGTCAAAATCTAACATACATATATATAATATATATATATATGATATCTTATAGACCTATAATCAATACTTTAATTATGTGTCAATATATATATATATATATATATATGTATATAGAAAAACATGGACTAAATATAATCTTTTAGTCCATATAATATTGGCTAATATATGGATCTTATTTTATGATGCTAATATCTATGAACAATCCACTCCATGTTCGATGGATCTTTTCTGGTTGGTGGTTTGGAACATGGCTTTTGATTTCCATAATATATGGGATAATCCTTCCCATTGGGATAATATATGGGATAATATTTTCAAGATGGTTATTGCACCACCAACCAGTTTCTTTTGGGGATTGCAACGCTCCGTGGCATTTCGCCAAGGAATGCAAGCAGCTGAACTTTGGACGTGTGGTTCACTCCGAGCTGCGGATCGAAGTTCAAGCCACCAAGACGCGTGACCAGTCACCATTTTCATTGTGGCAACCGAAGTAGATATGGGTCATTTGACCCTCCAGAAACCCATCATGAGCTCGAATCTCCCATATTTATCTGGGATTTATATGGATTTATGGATGTTAAAGATGTTAAAGTCAGTAAACAGAGGGTGAACAGCAAAACCTCGAAGAGGGTATGCCACTGGATGTTCATCCCAAGAGTTTTGGAACACACACACACAGCGTTTTGGAATGTCCTGTGGGGTTGGGGATCCAACAAATCCTGCAGCCATCAGTGTCTCTTTGGAGGATTCGTTGAGTTAGATGATGGGTTGATGGGCAATACGTTTAACATTCTAACATATTTGGCTCTTGATGGAGAAATATTTTAGACATTATTAAATGTATTTAATGAAGATTGCAGAGGGGACTTTCCCATAGGCCCATACTTTGCTTCAGCTTCAGTTGTGTCAGGCTCCCTGACCCATCTCCAAGGGCCCTTATCGAGGCATGTTATCCTCCCCAAGTGGACAGGTAGAAACTAATCGGATTGAGTTTTTTGCTATGGAATTTAACCATATTTAACCATCACCAGCAACAGATAGAAATTTTTGAGTACCAAAGATTGACTATCCCATATTGTAACCCATATCATCAATAAATCACATGATAACTTGAATCTAACTCCAGCTGTTTCATGCTCATAGGAACAAAAGGAACTTCTTCTCAAGATTTCGTAACCCTAAAAGATTGGCCACAATTTTTGCAAGTGAATTGGAAGCCACGTTTCTACTCAATGATTAGGGAATGCAACCATAACCGACACTGGATTGATGCTGAGAATTGGGCGTCCAACTACCCCAGGAGAGAAAACCAGAACGACAGTGACAGTGTTCTGTTTATATAACTGTAACAAGGTAGATACTATAGTTTATGTAATATGTTTGGAAAGTGAATTGACACAACAATACATATATATATATATAATGCACTTACCAGCCAGTTGAGCTGTTTGTAAGTTGATTATACCTTTTTATATATTAAGTTGCAAGGGGATATAACATGATATAACTGTATATAGATATAGCCTATGAGATTCCCTGAAAAATATAGAAGCACTTTTTATTTGTCCGCGATATGGGTCAAAATTGGAAAAGCCCCGTAGATCAAAACCTGTGGTCCCCTCGTGACTTTTGAGCAGTGAAAAAGACCCGGTTTGCTACGTGGGGTCCAATCTAATCCATTGCCAATCGATTGGGGATTGACATCCCAATCATTTGCTGTGTCGATGATTTCTGAAGCATCTTCCCAGTGGGAAATTCACTCTTAAGAGGGGGATTTTATATAACATGTTCTCAAGACATATGTTCATCAGATTTTCACCTTAAACAATGGAAGATGATTCAATATGATGGGATTTTACTCAGGTTTTCACAATATTTCACCATATTTAACCATATCTATATAACCATATCTAACCATATCTAACCATATTTCACCATATTTAACCATATCTATATAACCATATTTAACCATATCTAACCATATCTATATAACCATATTTAACCATATCTAACCATATTTATCCATATTTAACCATATATCTAACCATATTTATCCATATTTAACCATATCTAACCATATCTATATAACCATATTTAACAATATCTAACCATATTTATCCATATTTAACCATATCAATCTAACCATATTTGACCATATCTATATAACCATATCTAACCATATCTAACTATATTTATCCATATTTAACCATATCTAACCATATTTATCCATATTTTAACCATATCTAACCATATTTATCCATATTTAACCATATCTAACCACATTTATCCATATTTAATCATATCTAACCATATTTATCCATATTTAACCATATCTATCATATCTAGCCTACATATTTCCTAGGCTTTCCTTTAAACGTTGACGTTTTTTCCCCTCGAGGCGACACCTGCAAGTGCTCTATCGAGGGCGCCTCAGTGGACTGCTACGGCGAGCTGCTCTCGGGCCTGGATGCCACGTGCCCAAGGGCCAAGCCCCAGAGTTTGAAATACTATAATAGTTATATGAGCTATGGTCAATATTCATGGTTAATAACCATTAATAGGGGCTAGTCATCCAATGGTTAATAACCATTATAAGGATCCTTATTATGGATGGGATGACCATCAACCATATAGTGAGTATTGACCATGCCTCATATAGTATAGATATAGATATACTATGAAACTGGGTGCACCACCATAGATAATAAGTGAGAATGTGTTTATTACCATTGATATACCAATCTGGGTAAATTATAACGACCTCACTGTTCTCCCTCACTGGAAATCATGGTTAGTAAGGGAAATCATCCCCAAATGGCCGAACAATTCAGGTTAGTGACATATTATAATTTACCCAGAGATATACTATGAAACTATGAGTATAATTCTAAGCCCCATAATATAACCATGAATTCTAGATATAGTTACCATGAAATACTATAGAATTACAGATATAGTTCTATCTACCATAGAATTATAGATATGGTTAGATCTACCATAAATAGTTATAATTACCATAAATATTGGTTATTCTATAGCCCCATGAATACCATAGTTATATCTACCGTAAACCAGAGAATTCAGCAACTTGTTTAAGGCAACTGAACGCTATCTTGGGGGCCCCATCCTGTAGGTATATGATGGGAATATTATCGGAATATTCTGGGATGTCATAGGTATATTATGATGATATATCATGAGAATGGGAATATCATGAGGAAATGAATGGGAAACAATGGGTATATTATGATATTATTATGATTATGGGATATCATAGGTATATTATGGGAAATAATGGGTATATTATTTTATGATGATTATATTGGATATATTTACCCTCTGGTAATGTAACATAACGAACTGGAAAAACCGCCATGGGATTTCATGGGACATGTTACGGTGTTCCCATGGGATGGTTTTTTCCAGTGTTTTTGACATGTTCCAAATAATTCACTGCGTACTTGTTTTGTACCGATAATTGTTCAGGAATTCATTTCCCAATTTATTTGGTATTTTTCCATTTTTGTTCATTTCCCACATAATTAATTACATGTCTAAGCATACTCTCCAGTGTCATCAAACATGGCGCAGGCCAGAAAATCCCTCATGCAGTTCGATGATTTTCCCAGCTAGATAATTCCAAATCAGTGCCACATGTTATTACTGACAACTCCAAATCATTGCCACATTACTGGAGGGCAATTTTCAGTTACCCTCTGGTAAACTAACAGTTTGCTATGGAAAGATCCACCATTTTACAGCTGGGAAAATCCACTATAAATCACCATTTTCAATAGCAAACTGTTAGTCATTACCAGAGGGTAGTACATTGATGGGAAATCATTGGAGCCATGCTTTGGAGAGGAAATGATCTGCAGCTGGGTCTTCCATGTATATATATATAATATACCCTCTGGTTATGACTAACGTAGCCATGGGAAAATCATCATTTTTAATAGGTAAATCATCATAATTCATCTATAAATGGCTTATTTTCCATGGCTATGTTAAATAACCAGAGTGTAATATACATGTGTTCATTGATGTATCCCAAGTATCGAATGTCCAGGGGCATCATCTTCAAAAATGCAACTGGTTGCTGAGTTTCCATTGCGATTTAGCCAACAAAAAAAGGGTACCTCTCAGCACACTGGTGATGTTGTTGGATAGATTTGAGTATGGTTCAAAATCATACACGGATGAAGATGTATGAAGAACTCGTTATAGTTAGATATATATATATATATTTGGGTATGGTTGAAAACCTGCCATGTTGTTTCCACATGGATGTGTGAAAGTCTATGAACACCCAAGTATTTATATAACAATACGGGAATTCACCAATGGTCATGGCAATGGTGTGGCTTGCTTGCCCTGAAGCAGCCGAGATGTGTATCACAAGTTGAACATTTGCAATCTAAGTTGTATGTTTGGGCAACTTCGAATTTAAACTTCACCCCGGAAGGAATTCTATGTCTTGTGGGCTTTGGTTCATGGTACTTGCGCAGATTTACTGTGCCTACTGTAGGTCAAAGCTGACGATGTGTAGGGTCACCCCGTCTGATTCGCACATGGAATTCACCACAACGTGAGACTCTTTGTGTCAAAATATTGGGGGTGACACCAAGAACACAAGTGGTTGATAGTTTCATTTTTGTTTCAACTATATATTTGGACACATGATAGCAACTTCACAACTTTAACTCATTGTAAATGATTGTTCGTAGGGCGACATATTTTTGCAAAATGACATTTTTCAGGTTAGCAAATCCTCATATTCTTCTTCCATCCTCCTAAATAGTATCATAGCGTAATATTTGGATGGAGATGTTTCCATTTTTTTCTAGATACCCTCCGGCAATTCAACATAGCTATAGAAAATGGCCCATTTATAGATGGATTAGTGATGATGTACCAAAAATATTCAAACATGGTGTAGTTCTTTGAATTTAAGTAGCTAATATAATCAGATATCTTGGATTCATACTTTAATAGATACCCTCTGGTAAAGTACCATAAGGATGGAACATCACCATTTTACAGCTGGGTAAATCAACTATTTCTATGGGCCATTTTCAACAGCGAACTGTTGGTTTGACATCTCTCAGATTTCTCCAGGTATGGTGCTTTGGTCCGCCTCACCTTTGAGCCACAGGTCGCCTGCCTTAAAGCTGACATGGTCTGAAAATGGTGAGAAAACCTCAAAGCCTACCATTTTAAACCTCTAGTCATCTATTAACTGATAGTTAGACAGTTCGGTTTATCAGATCAGATACCACGGTTTATCATCATTTTTGCAATTTGACAAATTGCTGGTGTCAACTCCCTATTTCTGGACAGTCGGACGCGGAAAATCAGGTTTTCACTAGGACCTCGTCGGTCAATCCCAGATATGGTGGAATTGTACATGGTATTTCATTGCCATGTTCGATTCTCAGAGGGCATCAGTTGCCGCTGATTCAAAGCTACAAAACACATAGGCTCCGTATGTATCATTCTGTTTGAGATGAAATCCATAAATTTAATGTTAGATAAAACCCAATTTGTTTGATTTTCACATGAACCAGGTTTTCATGCATTTTCAGGATGAAATTCCCACCTTAAAATTTTGATTTCTCTACAAATAACGACTAAAGATGCTGGGAAAGCCTCAAATCCACTGGTCTAGAACCTCCTCTTCCCTAGCAACTTGGCAATAACTTGAGCATATCACCCATTTCTGGACAAATCCAAATATCACATAATCCTTTCCCCCTAAAATTAACCCATACTAATAAAGAACGCCTGGGGTGGTTTTTGATTTATAGAGGGTATTTAGTATTAGGGTGAGAAGCGTCCACCTAATAATCAAATGAACACCTTGTAAAAAACACAAATACTAAAGGTTTTTGATTTCAAAATCGATCAAATTCCTGATTAACATCTACGTAAAATATTACCCAAAATTGGGTTTCGAAGCTTCCCCTTAATGATCAAATCAAAACCGTAATTAAAAAATAACAAGAAATGATTTCAAAAGGCGGACCCTAATTAAAACAACACCCCAAGCCAAGCTCTTTTTATTATTAGGGGGCTGAATCACACTTCTGGATGTGCTGGTATCCTATTGCTTTTCAATTGCCACAATTGAAAAACACAATTAACAACAACCCTACTTTTTAGTACTTGGGGGACGTTTAGTAATAGGAGGAAGGGAATAATTAGTTGGTTTCAATATCCCTGAGTTATGGTTGATGTGTTACTCCCATTAACAGTATATAAATCCCCTGAGTTATATCCCAGTTGCTGATGGTTAAATCACCTGGCTAAACCCACCATTGAAATACCCACTCACGGTATACCATCACCCATGGCTAATTCCAATTCCATATTTTACCCGTATTTTACAATTACGGTAGCTTTTATTTCTGTTTTAGTGGAGTTAAATCGTATTTTGTTTCCCCTTAAGCCGGCCATTACATTAGATCCAATTAGATCCCACAAATCCATAAGATCCCATGGTGGAATATATTACCCTCTGGTAAACTAACATAACTATGGAAAATCACAATATTTATTGGGAAAATCCACTATAAATGGCCATTTTCAATAGCTATGTTTGTTTACCAGAGGGTGCATTCCATCAGTAAATCTTCCCATGTCTGATGCTTAAATCCCCTTCAATTGTTCAGTTGATTACATCAGGGACCCACTTCGAAGTGGAAGTGCAGTTGAGGTCAGAAACGGCTACAACAACCATGCTTTGTTTTAGCCCAAGAAGTTGAGATAGATAGATAGATAGATTAGATTAGATTAGATTAGATTAGATTAGATGGATAGATAGATAGATTAGATAGATTAGATAGATTAGATAGTTTAGAGAGATTAGAGAGATTAGAAAGATTAGATAAATTAGATGGATCAGATAGGTTAGACAGATTAGATTAGATAAATTAGATCGATTAGATAGATCATATAGATTAGAGAGATTAGAGAGATTAGATAGATTAGATGGATTCGATAGATTAGCTAGATTAGACGGAAACGATAAGATAGATTAGAGAGATGAGACAAATTAGATGGATTAGATGGATTAGATAGATTAGATAGAATAAATAGATCAGATAGATAGATAGATAGATAGATAGATAGGATTAAATAGATAGATAGGATTAAATAGATAGATAGGATTAGATAGATAGATAGGATTAGATAGATAGATAGGATTAGATAGATAGATAGGATTAGATAGATAGATAGGATTAGAGAGATAGGATTAGATAGATAGGATAAGATAGATAGGATTAGATAGATAGGATTAGATAGATAGGATTAGATAGATAGGATTAGATAGATAGGATTAGATAGATAGGATTAGATAGATAGGATTAGATAGATGGGATTAGATAGATAGGATTAGATAG
>Ga0126342_10018283_pt1 | contig 12030 bp, 10 predicted proteins | sample Cyp1metagenome_FD_92528 | JGI IMG/M metagenome (GOLD analysis project Ga0126342, IMG submission 92528) | Coral microbial communities from Lord Howe Island, Old Settlement Bay, Australia - Cyphastrea 1 metagenome | ecosystem: Host-associated > Invertebrates > Cnidaria > Coral ... | reverse complement strand
ATATATATATATATATATATATATATATATGTATATATATATATATATATATATATATATATATATATATATATATATATATGTATATTATATATATATATATGTATATATGTATATATATACGTATATATATATGTATATATATATATATGTATATATATATAATCAAGCATCCTCTGAAATACCAAGCATCTCCAAACATCCATTTCCCTGAAAACTTTTAAGGGTGCTACTGTATGTGTGCCCTCTGGGAAAGGTGTGGTCGTGACGCTATGCATGCCATGTGCGCTTCGATGGGTTTCGACCTGGGAACTGCTAATTCTGCTGGCAGGTCGACCCACCAACAACAATTAAGGTGGACGGTGATTGAAGTTGAAATTCACGGCATACAGAATGCTTCGCTTATTGTTGGGTCTGCGCGCGTATTTGGAAAGGTTAAAACGCGGCGGCTCCTTGCACAACGCACCTAGTCGTGTTTCAACCTATTTTCCTAGGTTTGTTGTGTGGAGCGGGTGGCACTGCTCGTGCAGCAGCTTATGCATTGAAGCCTCTACCTCATTGCCATTCACTGCCCCAATCTTCACTGTGAGCTGATTTCCAAGATTCTTCAAAACGTTTTCCAAACTCTTTCTCTCTCTGGGTCTCAGGCAGATGGGTGCCACAAGGGTTCTCATTTTCAACCGGACGGCCTCCTTCTAAGGAGAACAAACACAGAACACAGATGAGAACATTTTGCATGATATGAATCGATAATATGACCGTTCCCATTATTTTCTGGTGGCATTGCTCAGGTATTGCGTGCCCAAGAACTCGCTGCCGAGTTTGGTTTTGAGGCTGATTCAAATACCTATGCGGCCATGCCACAATTCTCTTGTCAAGACCCAAAAAGAGTTACAGAAAATAACAGAAAATAACATTGTCAGTCATGAATTCACTATAATTCACTTATCATCACAAAAAATCCCTTTCCTAATACCTCGAAAAACACTCCAACTCAACCCGACTCAGCTGACTGCATGTCATTCCCTCACTCACGACACTCAAATCACTGAAGTCCAGGCAATTCATTCACTGCTTTAAACATTACCAAAACGTTACAGTATCTCAACATATCTCAACCCAATCACCCAATCATTAACATTACCAAAACAATGTTCCTTCTGAAACGCATTTTCTTTTCAGGTATTTTGTGCTTGCTAGACTACGAGGGAAACTTAGACACATGGAATAAATTGGTTGGACATTGGAATGGCGTCCCAAGGTCATGCTGATTGAATGTCCGAGTCCATTGAAGCATTGTAGTATGGGTACACTGAGTACACTGAGTACACTGAGTACACCCTTGCACTGTGTTCATTTCAATTTATATATTGTTGATATTGTTTGAACATGCTGTAATACATTTCTTTGTTTCTAGTCGATTGGGTCACTTCTACGTAGTAAATATACACTTTCAGATGTTCTGTGTCTCCATTTGGTTAAGAACTGCTTTGTAGTTAAAGTAAGCTGTAGTGCCTTGTGTGTATATATATATATACAGATATATTGTAGCACATCTCGCTGCAGTACTCCGATGTACTCTGTATCGAAAATCTACACCATGGCTCACTCAAGTATTGCGATAATGCTTTTTGTTGCGCTCAACTTTCTTGTTAGATGATCAAACACTATGTGCAGATTATGAGATACTAACAATATTTATAGGAGTAGACATACTGGTCCTGCGTAGTGGCGACTATGAACACAATGACACACTCTTCAAAAATCGTAACATTCAAAACCCTGGCAAGGGATAATGTACGGTACTCTCCAAACTCTCCGAAACTTCAGGACCTTTTGCCGCAGAGACTTTGTCTCGTTGCCAATATCAAACCTAATTCAGGCAGCAGTCATTCCCCACTTATTGCCCATCCACCATTCACTCAGTTGCTCGCCCACTCACTCATGCAGTTGCTCTATGACTCAATCATTCAGTGAATCAAACGCTCATTCGTCCACTAAGAAAATGTACTCGCTTGATTAAGCGTTTAATCACTGACCCAAGACAGTGACTCCATGATTATGATTGGCTCGCTGACCACAATACTCAGTGCCAGTGAGTATTCCCCTTAAGAAATAAGTCAACCAAGCTACCAATCACACACCATGCCCTGTTGCTTATTTGTGCTTCTCTCTTGCAGGCTTCCTTTGCTTCGAAGACTTCCTGCCTCTAGTCGCCCACGATCATAATATGATTCAAATGATAAATGCAAACAACATCTATTCTGAGGGGATAGCCGCAGCTGCTGCTCCTGCTGCTGCTGCTGCTGCTGCTGCCGCTGCTGCCCTGCAACAGAGCATGTAAGAGCTTTCATCGATAAAGCATCAAACTGGAAGCCGCCGCAAAGAGGCAGCCCCACAATGCCCCAGACAGCACGATTCGACCGTTTGTCTCGTCTTCTCTCTAATCCGATAGGTCTCCTTCGCCATAAGAATCTGTTTGCCCTTAGCCTAGTAGTGCAAGAAGAGGCCTGCGACGATCTTGGCGCATTGACATCGCTGGATCACTTGCATGTGGTGATCAACACCCTGCTCGGATCCAATTTTTCGGTTGATCAGCCCAGGCCGACCAACCAGCAAGATTTGAATATATACATTTGAGAGCACTTGACACATCCTGACACATCCTGACTCAATGTCACAACATGACACAATGACACAGCCAAGCAGAGTCGCTGAGGCCTGGCAGCTCTGATTTTTTGCTGCCAGATGCTGCAGCTTCCGTACTACGGAGGCAAGAACCGGCGACTAGAATTGACTTTTGTCACTTCTGTCCTGATTTTCAGACTTAGTTTTTGTTGGCAGAAGTTTGGTTGCGACGTTTGCAAATGAGCAACAGGTGTCGGCCTGTCGTTCTGGAAGCTGCACTCTTCCAAGTCTGCAGATGCATTCCTGAAATGGCTTTTTGCTAGGCTGGCAAGTTATCAGGAAGGCAAAAGAATTTGGACTGATTGTTCAATGCAAAGCCTAGAGCTGCAAAGTACTTGACAAAAAGCACCAGTGGCTATGAAATGTTGCTCGCTCAACTGTGCACAGAGCTGGTGATTGCGAAAATTGCTGTGTTAGAGGGTGTAATGAGTGGTGGAATACTGTTTGAGTTTAGACTTCAACCCAAGGGATGTCAAAGTCCGTGACCAGCTTGAAGCAGGTAGGTAGACTTAGGTAGACTTAGGTAGACTTAGGTGGACATGGAGATTGAAAACTATACAAAAGCTATGTATAGAACTAGACTGGCTGATGGCTATATGATGGCTACATGAATCTTGTGGCACCCAAGGCATACATTCCGAGAAGGACAGCTTTCTTGAGTCAAGCTTTGTCGGCAGGCTGCGAGGCCTGTGACAGACTGGAAGTGCTTGTTGGCACGTTCGATACTTGAGATTCGCTGGGCTGACCTTTCATGGAGATCCATTGGCCAACCTGGATTTCTGTAGGTTTGATAACAATAAGACAGGGGTGATTGTATCCTGTATTTTGAAGAGAAGTAACTAAGAAGACGGCAATGTTGTCCAAAACATGCCAGCTGGGCCCCCTTGTGGCAAGACAAGTTGCCTTGTTGCTTGGTCACTGATGGTTGCCAATTGTCGCCCGTGGCTGCATTTGTTTGGCAGGTTGTTGAAGGCATCGAAATGCTTTTTGAGCAAGGCTGTGCTCAGTGCGAGAGTGGACCTTGGAGCCAAGCCTTCGAATGGGCAATGGGAAGCCTTGAATCCAATGACTCCAATGACTCATAGCTCTGACACAATCCGTGCTGTGCGCACTCAGGATTTGGACAAACAAACCCGCTCCTCGTTCGGAGATTGCAGAGGCATTGCTGCAGGCAGGAACACAGATATAACAAATTCCAGAGCGCTTTTGGCAGGCGTTGGTTTTGTAAAACGTTTCTTTATTATTTTATTGCTGCTTCATGATGCTTTCAGGCTCTCTTTACCGCTGGCTGGATGCTTGGATTGTCAGTCTTTTAGAACACAATTTAGAACATACTGAAGGTGTGACTCTCTATACTGGCCAAGTATCAACAGGTTCTGAACATCCTGCCCATGCCAAAATGGTGCCCTATTCCGACTTGCCAAAGTCTCTTGTTGCGGAGGCACCACAGCAATTCCTTTCCCAAAAGTGAACGCAGTGTTTGTGTTGAAACCTCAATGGGCATTTGCAACATTTTCTGTCCCAACGTCAAAGCATTGTCAGGCGCAGAGGAGACCTGGTGTTGGTGCAACGACTGTCTGCTGCACTCCGGTCAGATATCTTGGGAAACTCAGTGGTTGGATTTGCGGCCACTAACTCTCGCGAGTACAAAAGTTACTTGAGTCGAGTGCCCATGGTTTCAGAGAGTACATATTCACAGGTCTCAAAATGTTGCCAGTCATTTCTCATGTTCGCAATATTAGGATACTCATGTGTAATCATAGCTGATAATCATAGATTCATGCTTGATCAGGATCGAAAGTTGCTTTTCCGCTCAAGGCATGAACAGCTTGAATCTAGAAAAAGATCCCCAAAATGAGAACATGTCAGCCCTGTCCTAGAAATTTCCACCGTAACAGCAAGACAAGTATGGGGACTCGCAGTCAGAATCGCCTATTTGATACGATCAAGATGATCAAGGTAGCGCTCAACAGAGTTGGTAGATGGGTCCAGCCGCGCTTAGCACACCGCAGAAAGTCACAAAAGACACGGATCTTTTCTGGCGACGTTATCCAACGCGGAATGCCTGCTGGCTACGCTTGTCTTCTGCTTAGCAGGAAGTCTACACACATTTTTCATGGATTGTATATAGATCATTTTGTAACATACAAATTGTAAGAGCATGATTCCATGATATATCTTGATATAACTTGATATAACTTGATATACAACAAGCTTTGAATCAAGTCTGCCATGCACCTTGCTTCATGGGCTTCATGGGTTTCATGGACGCCACCTTGAGTGGAGCTTTGGCCGCTGCATTGAGAGCAAAGAAGCTCCCAATCTCACGTTGTAGCCGTTGTAGCAACCTCAGAATTATAGAATGCACTCAGCATAGTGCAGAGCTTCCCTATTTATTTTTAAATGATGGACGGTGTCATTCTCTGCAGTTGTTCACTTGAGGTGATGAAAGTAACTATTGCACTGTAGAGAAGGTGCAGCTTGACCACAAGGCAAATAATGCACATCCATCATGCATCTTACAATGTTATTGGAACAATACCCATGTCGTTGTCGTGTCCTTGCATCCAGCAACATTACAACCGATCACCAGGAAGTTCTTCTTTGGCTTGAAGTTGTCGGAGAGAGGTCACATGAGTTGCAGATGAACGGAAAGAATGTCGAATATTGTCGAACATTGTTGCAAATTTTCTAAATGTGCACGTTGATCCTTTTCGTTTCTTGGAGGCTGGACCCCTCGTCATCAGAGATTTTCAGCTTGCCGGATACTTGGAGGTCTCGCTTAAATTTTGGATTAGCAGACTGTGAAAAAGATGGTATCCAGAATTGTCCGAAACTGGAGTTTTCAGGGCCAGGATTTGGCCAAGTGTTGGGTGGTGCTGTCATTTGGAACCAAGTCTGCCTTCAGCCCAAGCCTGGCAAGCAAGCGGAACTGTCAGAAGCTAAGAAGGTGCAAGAAATGGAAGCTGCCTCTGGCTAGAACAAAATTGAACTTGAGAATTGACACATTTGACACCGCCTTGAAGTTCTTTGGGCATCACAAGAACTACCTCCTCCAACGGCCAACGCTCCAATTGTGGGCTATCATTGTAGACTTATCCTCGCAGAATTTCTATTCATTGAGCCCACTAATCACAGTGTGACTGTAATTAAAATTAACTAAACAGTTGCCCATAGGTGCAGCAGTTCTTATGGCCTCGTGACATTCCAGCCTCTCCCTACGGCATCTATATAGTCAATGCATGTCAAAGCCAAGGTGCGAGAAGAACGTCGAACAGATGCCGGATGCACAAAGGCCAAAAGCATTTGAGCGGAATAGAAGAACGAGAACAGAATGGGGAAGTTCACGATCTTGACATAAAAGAGCTTCACATCCTTTGGTGATTCACACCGTTTCACATCATACAATGTCATACAACTACAAAATATTACAGGTGCCTGATGACGATCCTTGTGATTCCATCAGACTTCAGACTTTCTTGGCCGTCGTTGCACTTCTCGTTTTCACGGGAAAACTAGAGCTGATTTCCAGGTAAAGCTGAGCTGTCCTGCACCAGCTGCTCCATACCTGAAGGAGGGCCATTTGATTTTGTGGAAAGGTATGCATTGATTGTTGCAACGTCCGCTGGCACAGGACTTGTACTTCTGCTATGCACCGGGGTATTCCCATGTGTCGGCCCCTCCGGAATTTGAGCATGCTTATTCAAATGAAATGGGACTTGAAACATCTAGACCAGAGATCTCTTATGAGAAAACTCTTGATGCCTTAGACATTTCTTGGATTTCTTAGGCCGATCTCGGACCTCTTTGTCACAGAGGGGGCGTGTGAGCTGGAGGCACTGCCTTTTACAAACCTGACTCAAAATGTACTCTTGAAGCAATGCCTGGTTTTTGCGAAGCACAGAGGTGTGTGGAATATTGATGAATATTGTAGATCTACTGCAGCGTTGGCTCCAGTCACGAATTGCATCTTGCAAAGTAGTGGACCAGTAGGGTGGCACTCCCATCATTCCACCATTTCATCATTCTATTTGCTATCAAGTGAAAGCTAAAGGACACTGTTCCGTTGGCATATTTTGCATGTCAAGAGGCTGCTGTTCCATACAAACCCTGCCTGCTTGTTTGCCTTAGACGCGCTTCCAGATCTACAGTCATTCCGCAGATGCACATCACCGCATATCACAGAGGATTCTCGCATGATGGTGAAAAATGCAGAGAAACGTCGCAAAGGCAGGAGTCTTGGCAAATGTGCTTGAGGCACCATGCTGCACCATGCTGGTCAAAATAAGCCCATCATGTGCTTGATGAAGCTCCCAGGAACCAGTACGAAGGCTGGATATCACGGCCCATCGTCACTTTGTACGTCGCTTTCAAGGCTAGGCGCACAGCTGTGGTAGTGTCCAGTGTCTATATCGGCTGCATAGTACCCACAGGTTACCATAGGTTACCCATCCTATGGAGACACCAAAGCTGTGAGGAGCAAATCCACCGCAGCGTGCAGATCCTCGAACAGAACTGGCAAAGGCCGTGGGGCGTGGGGCATCTTCCAAGTGTCTTCTGATACCTTTGGTGCACACACTTTCAGAGTCTTTTAGACATGCTGATCCCTAGGCACAGGCGCCAATTGGACTTCTGCAACTTCCACGTTCTCGTGGGGAAAGGCTTCGAAGTGGAAAGGATTGTTTGCATCAGAAAAGTTTTGACCCAGGACTCATGACCCATGCCTTTGTTTGAGGCTACGTCACATGGAAATCATCGACCGTGTACCTTTTGACCTTGTCCCTGCATACCATGAGCGTGCCTTTGAGTGCACTTCCATTGGTGGAGCAATGCAGAAACTTGCAGCATGCTTTGAGAAAGTGTGGAATGCAGGGCAAATATGCCGCATTTGCATCTGCTGCATCTGCTGCTGCATATACTGCTTGCACATGCTGCTTGTGCTTGCAGCTTGCCATGCCAAGGCGAAGCTGCACGTGGTCGCTTGGTTGGTGCTGCAAAAGGTGCCTGCATGAAGCAAAAACCACTCTGCTTGAGACAGAATTTACAAATGTTTACAGGATTTTTAAAGCATAGTGCAACAGTTGCAAAAGCATATTTAGATTTGCGTAGAACGGACATGATCAACTGTGGAATCAGCAGTAGGCTGTGTACTGTTTGCTCAGTTTGCTCCCTCACGGTGAGGCCCAATCGGGAAGATTTTGCGGCGGCATAGAACAGACTCTTCCACCACTTTGATCCACACGATGTTGAAGGTTTGGCAATCTCATGCGATGTCATGCGATGTGGCAGTGTGTCGTTGTTCAATGTTTTGTGTGTCCTCATCCAGCATCCAGCAAGCTTCTCAAGTCCACAAGAAGTGCTCTCCACTTTTAGATGGTCAATTGGAGGCCTGTGTGGAAAAGCGCTGGGATGCCATGCTTTGGGACACCTTTGCGGGTACTGTTCGACATGAGCTGTCTTATCCTTACTCCGTAAACACAGCATTTCGGGTGAATGTGCCAAGGTTTAAATGATTTGGAGATTTGACATGATTTAACATTGAACTATGCAGGACAGTTTTGTATGGTGGCTGAGAGTCTTGAGGTCCTACATGGGTCCAGCTGACATCGGCTTGGTTCTCTTGTGCTGTATCAAGGCTGAGAATGATATGCAGATCCGTCCTGAAAGGAATACCTTAACTGTCAGTGGAAACTGTAATCACTGTTGAATACTATCCCAATTTTCGATGTCAGGCAGATTTTGGACGCAATTCGACTCTGGTCCCAGACCTGCTGAAGCGGCTTGCAACGTTGGTCATGGCAGGTGAGGCAATGACACTGCATTGAGAATAGCACAAAAAAAAAACTGTTTCAAGTCTTCTTAGTCAAAAACGAATACCTCGTTGCCCAGGGGGCAAGTCTATACTGCCTTCTGGTGTTGGACATGCTTCTGGAACACTGGCTACAGCAGCTGCTGCTGCCGCCGCTGTGCCGCAGGCGTGTTTTTAGAGCGGACACAGGAAGAGTTCGCCAGTATGGCGCAAAAATTGCGCAATACGCAAATTTTGCATGTTGATTATGCACATATTTTGTTTGCGGTTTGGGTTTGCAGTGGATATAAGGCCAGCCGTGCTCATTCTGGAAGAAGACACAGGTCGAGACGTACTCGTCACGCCAGGAGCCTAAGTATCAGTCAAACATTGTGCGTCTATTCGGGCATGTTTTTCTCTTAATCTGTGTGGCCTTTTTTATGGTTAAAAAATGTTAAGAAGCCTCTTGTGACTCTTGTGGCTTGTGCTACAAGGCTGGGTCCGAGATCCGAGTGGCAAAGGCCCCCAATCCAGATCGCACCGCCGTAGGTGCTTTGCAAGTCCTTTGTCTCAGGGTTCCACTGTCCGGCATTGACAGGCAACATTTCCAGAGCATGCCGGAGACTGATGGCGTAAGTGTTAGAACATCACTGGGCTCAAGCTTAGCCTGGAAGCTGAAGCCTGAGGCTTTGCTGGCTGGCATGGCAGCTGCGAATCACTTTGGACTCAGCTTCTTGCCGAGTTGAGAGAACTTGTTAGCATTGCAAGCTTCTGTCATCCTCTGTTGGCACAAACTGCACCATTTCTGCTTGCATGGAGACTCGTGCGTAAGGAGAAACCAAAACTATCTAGAATTTAGACACCTAGAAAGCAGCAAGTAGGCCGACGTTCTAAAGGCATTTGCATTCACCTGCGTCATGGAACGGTACCGAAGGTCGACACAAGGTTGGGGCTTCAAAACTCAGGAGAGAAATGCGGGGATGATCTTGCAAGAGTAGCTGCACGAGCCAGTCAAGGTGCTCCGTGAACAAGGTAGATGTGGCAGGAATGGGTAGGAGCTGATTCCAAGATTTTTTACCTCTCAGGTTGGCCTGAACCTATTACTTGAAAGGCTACTCAATTGTTAACATTGATTAACTTATCATGCTTTATCATTTATCATTTGTGTGTGTGTGTGAGTGCTTTGCGGATCTTTGCTTAGTTGCAGGTTGTGGCGACATATCCAGCAACGTCTTGTGCCGCATGGTGCACCATGCAGGTAGTCAGGGCTTTGGTAGATGCAGTCTGTCGAGTTTGTTCTTTTTTTTTTACAGCTCTACATCAGCTGTTTTAGGTTGGTACTTCGGATAGGGATACGGGATACTGCGGATACTGTTTCTTTGCAGTTTTTGTGAATTGCTTTGCCGCCATTCAACTACACTCAGGTCTCGTCAGCAAATCACATGGTGCCAGTGGCCTTCATCTCAATTTGAATGAGAACCTCAAAGGACATACAGATCCAAGATGATCCAAGCAATGCAGCAAAGAATCACATTTTTTACCAAACTGTTCTTGCTTTCTTACGGGAGAGACCGCAGAATGTACCGAGAGCTTACTGTATTACCGCATCAGTGTGGTTGTACTCCTCCAAGGTTTGTCAAAATTCCTGCAACGAGCTCTGCCAGAGTGTGTACCTTAGAGCACCAGTTTTTGTACAGTTCACTGAGTTGCAACATGTCATGTTGCACCCTGCAAGCCTTAAGACCGTCCTGCACGCTGCACCTCGGACCGTCGGCTCTGTTTGTCCAGGTTGCAAATGCGATTGAATGCTGGCATTGCAGGTGCTGGGGTCCCATGGTCCTTTGCTAGCGAGAGGAAAACGTCACTCACACGAAAGCTCATAGCTAGACAGGCCAAGCTGTATCGCCTGGCGACATTTGTTTGATCGCTCATGCCTACGTCGAAGTCTCAGCATCAAGGATGATCAATGATGATAAATGAAGCACTTACGGACAGTGCAACTTTCTGAGCTTGTGGCCCAAAGGCTCATGCAAAGAGGCCAGATACCAACCTATTCAAGGACGGCACTCCGAGATCCGAAGACCTGCAGAATGCTTCTTGCAGCGCAGGACCTGAGACAACATTTGCTGAAAGAAGATGGTGTTGCACTGCTGAAGTCAGACCCTCAGACCCCAAACTTGCCAACTTGCCACATCTACACACTTTTCACTTCGCTCAGACTTTTTTTGGGATATCTTAGATACCCCAAACATACCCAACTCCCCCAAAATCATTTTATGTCGGCCAGATTTGGGGGTTCGGCAACTTCGGCGTTGAAACTTCAAACAGGTTGAGTGTCGGAGAGCTCACGAACCTGTTGAATGTCTGATGCCCGGAGACCGATCAAGTTTTGCTGGGAAGTATGTGAAACATTGTGAAACTGCTGGGAGTACAGGTTTCAATCGGTTTCAATCGGTTTCAATGGATGAACAAAAAGAATCCGAAAGACACGTGACTTTGTGGAGCCCATTTTGGTTGCTTTGATTCTTTTTGAGCAAGATAAGATATGTTACAATGTTGTCAGGATGGAAACAGACCCAGAATTGCCTCACACCCCTGCCTGGCCTCCCTGAAGTTATGACTGTTTGAATCGTTTCCAAGACAACTTCAGGCTTTTGCCAAGTCATCTGACGCAGCTAAGAATGGCAATCTTGAGCTTTTCGACAGGCTCGAGCGCTACGGCTTGTTGAACAACTGTATAGCAATGTATAGAATAGATTATATAATATATATATATAATATTATATTATATTATATCGTATTATATTATATTATATCATATTTTTTTTTTTAATGTTATGTTATGTTATGATATATTATATTTTATTATATTATATTATATTACATTATATTATATTATATTACATTATATTATATTGTATCATATTACATTATATTAAATTACATTATATAAAATTATATATTGGAATGATCATGGTCGCGTTAAGACTCCTAGGGTTTTCTGGTGATTTTTTGGCGGTGGCAACCTGGGGAATTTTTTGGTGCGTGATTTGACCTTGATACACGACGCGTGTTTTCTGGTGATTTTTCCGTGGCAACAACCCTTGGCACCTAGACATTGAAATGATCATGGTAGCGTTAAGACCCCACGGGCTTGAAGCGGGAACGGAGCCGGAACGAAGCGGGAGCAGAGCGGGAGGGGAGCGGGAACGAAGCGGATTCGATGATTTCAATGTTTTTTCACGGTTTTCCATGGTTTTCTTGCCTGCCGCTTCGCTCCCGCTTCGCTCCCGCTTCGCTCCCGCTTTCTTTTTCTCGTGTTTTTTAGCGTTTTTTGCAGTTTTTCCAGTTTTTTTGGATTTTTGAATATTGTTTTTTGACTTTTTAGATGTTTTTATGTTTTTTTTCCTGGAATTGTCTCGTTTTTTTTGGGAAAGGATAGCAAGTTTTATGAGTAGCCCCGTTAGGAGTAGCCCAGGGTTCTTTCATGAATTTGATCACTCTGTTTTTCTTCATTTCCTTACCCACTGATCTCCTGGTCTGGATCATCTGTT
>Ga0126342_10018282_pt1 | contig 12031 bp, 13 predicted proteins | sample Cyp1metagenome_FD_92528 | JGI IMG/M metagenome (GOLD analysis project Ga0126342, IMG submission 92528) | Coral microbial communities from Lord Howe Island, Old Settlement Bay, Australia - Cyphastrea 1 metagenome | ecosystem: Host-associated > Invertebrates > Cnidaria > Coral ... | reverse complement strand
AGAGGATGCAGGCAATGCCCAAAGCCGCAGCCCAAAGCCGCCCAAAGCCGCAGTGCTCGCTGAGGCTGTGCAGCGCAACGCAAGCGCCACAAGCCCGCGGGGAATCGCACCAAGAACCCCGCTAAGTACACCAGCTAAAGGGGGATACCCTTAGAGCCGAGACCTTTATAGCCCAAAACCATCCAAAATCCAATGATTGAAATTGAAATCATCATTTTCCTGGCCAGAAAGGCCAGGGTTTGTTTTGAACATATTTTGGACACTGGGAGCCCAGGCAAGCGAATGGAACCATTGCTGTAACCACCTACCTGGCCCCAGCTGGAGCCTCTGCCGTGACACCATTGCATCTCAAGAATTGAGCGAATTTCGAATGCCCATGGAATCCCCCCCAAAAAACAGAAGAAACCAATTTCGAAAAGACAACTAAGATATAAAATATATATAACATATATAAACACAATAAACACACGTTTTATTTTTCTGGGTTTCCATATGACATCGTCAAAGGTTGGGTTTTATTTATTCAGTGAAAACCAGCCCCAGGTGATGGCTGCCATGGGCTTCCGAGATCACTTAGCAACCTTCAGCGTGGTGGGAGAACCCTGGGAAATGCGGGTCGACAGGCTGATTTTAGTTATTTTAACAGTTATTTGGTTGGGAAAAATATGGGAAAAGATATGGAAAAATGATGTTTAATGCTACAAAAATGGATGGTTTACGTCTTTTTTGACCCATACCCAGATGGAAAATGGATGAAAAGGGCTCGTAACTGGAAAACTTGGATTCGATCACTTTGCTGGACATATGACATATGTCACAAAATAACCTTTTCCGAGAACGTGTCACAACGTGATTTGTTTGGAGCAACCTAGAGACGTTGAGACGGCTATGGCCTACTGGTAACATCGCGTAACAGTAGCTATCCCTGTGGCGAGGTGTTGACTGCCGTGCGGTCCGTCTCCACTCCTATGGGCATTGCTGGGAGCCTCGGGGGCGTTGAACCTACGTCGCTGGAGAAATGGATGGAACAGGTGACAACAGGTGACAACAGGAACATACGTAGGATATATACGTAGGATATATATATAATATATATATATCTACGTCGTAACCACATATGGAACCTATACGAGGTTGAGAATGTGACGTAAGCCGTCGCCCGAAATCCTATTCACAAAATGGATCAACCGTGATCAACCTCCCTGGTTGGAGGTGCTCATGGATAAGTTGGGTCGCCGTGGCAGTCTGCTGCTGGGTTGCTTGGGAAGTGCTGGATCCATGTCAGCTAGGCACCCAGCTGCCAAGGAGCCAAGGAGCCAAGGATGAGTCAAAGTGAGTTGGGGTGATATTTTGCGCTTGAACTGGAACATACTGGATCTATACTGGATATATACTGGAACTTTGATTTGATGGACTTTGTGGGGCATTGTGATATTTTCGCCAGAGCTTCACAAGTGCGCTTCCACCTTGTTTTTCTGAGGTGCTTGTGCTGTCAAACACCTTTGGACACGCTTCAGGCCCCTGTACACATTCTTTTGATGTACCAAGAGGATGGCTGATTCATGGCTGAAACATCCCATTCTTGACATTGATTTTAATGACAAGACATAAACATTAAAAGACGCATAAAAGATCCTTGTCTTGCTTGTCTTCATAGTTTGATAGTTTAGTGTTGCTCCACTGCAAACATATCAAAGAGACCTGTGGCCAATTTGTTTGACTGTGGGGTTGAACAAGTGTCTTTGCCATTTGGGAAGATCCAACATGATATACAATGGCCTACTTCATATAGGGAGTTACTGTAGATATGTGTAGAGATTTTTTGAACTGTACCATACTGTACTCTAGTTTATGAATTTCATATTATGTTTTTTTTTGAATAATTTCATATTGTTTTCATATTATAATTGCAGAAGGGAATGTGATAATTGACTAGTCTAAACTGTACCAAACGCGATGAAGAAAGCCAGGTTTGATGACCTTGTCCTTCGCTTCGTTGGTCGCGTCCTCCGCTCTCTTTGAGACGCTTGGCATTGGGATCGTGGACCTGGTTAAAGGGGACGAGTCCCCATAGGTAATTGCCATTAAAACCAGCAGAAATTTAGTAATTACACAATATTACAATACATTACTATATATTACAATATATTACATATAATTACCATTAAGTTTCCATCATGATGATAATTCGTGGCAATTCTCATGAAATGGGTACTGAATGGTACTGTCATGATTGGAGACACTCATTTCAGATCATCATTTGTGGACATACATGAATAATGAATATATAGGTGTAGCCAAAAAGTTGGTGCTCACATTTCAGTTCCGAGAAATCATAAATCAGCAGATGGAAGATGACATATTCCGACCCACAAAATGAAGAGAAACTGAGAGATCTGGGAGATCTGGGAGCGTTCCGAGAAACCCGTCCAAGGCTTTGCTGGGCACCGACCTCTTTCCAACTCACAACGGAGTTGTATCCGCAAGAACTGCGGCAGCACGGCTTAGCCTTGTCCCATGCAGGGCTGCCCAGTCACAGCTCCAGATGGAAAAAAACGTCACAAAAAACGTGTCGTTTTCTGGGTCGGCACCTCTCAAGCTCCAGGTGTTCAACTACGGCATCAAGGCTGGAACATGCTGGAACTCACACCTTTTGTGGTCCATCAAAGGCAACAAAACCATGGAACGCCTTATTGCAGCTGTTGATCCGGATCAAATTTCCACAACCTTGGACGATGATGGAATCACAATTGTCCGATGTCAACTTAAAACCATGTATGCCATATTCAGCCTTTGTTCCCAAGTTGAACGACATCATCGTACCCATGCGTTTGGCATATGTGAACATATTTAAACCGTTTGCGCAGGCTTCCCCCCACCACAAATGCCCCACAATGCCTCTCTTTTCAGTGCTTGGTTCATCAATGAAGTGCGCATCCCCATCAGTTTCCCCACCGCATTCCCAACATTTCACATCATTTTCACATCATTGTCCAATGATCTTCCATCATTTCCTCAGGATGTTTCCATCATTTTCCTCATCATTTCCTATTATCTTCCCATTGTCCATAGATTTTCTTAGCATCTTCCATTGAAAATATGCATTTTCCAATGATGTTTCCATCATTTTCCATTTAAAATCAGGATCCTCCCAACATTTTCCATTTAAAATCAAGTTTTCTTCCCAACATTTTCCATTGAAAATCAGGATTTTCCCAACATTTTCCATTTAAAATCAGGATTTTCCCAACATTTTTCATTTAAAATCAGGATTTTCCCAACATTTTTCATTTACCCAGATTTTCCCATGGATTTTCCCATGGATTTTCCAGGCCTTAGAGATGCAGCTCTTCCCGTTGCTGCTGGGGGTCACCGGTCTGTCGCCGCTCTTCGGCGCCTTTGCGGCGGTGAACGTCGCGGGGGCCCTGGCGGTGTTTCACCTGGTGCCGGAGACCTCCGGCCGCAGCCTGGAAGAAGTGGAGCTGCAGCTCTGGCAGGACCGAAATGGACCGAAGATCCCATGGAAAATGGATGGAAAATGGATGGAAGTTGGGGGAAAATGATGGAAGTTGGGGGAAAATCCATGGAAAACACATGGAAACACATGGAAAACATATGGAACACATCCTGATTTTGATGGGAGATCGGAAAATCATGGGAAGCATATGGGAAATAGTCATGGAACATCTTGATTTTAGTGGAGCATGTTTGGAATTTCAATGGGAAAACCATGAGAAAATCAATGGGAACATCATTGGAAACCGATCTTTGTGATGCAGTTTTTGGGGGGATGTTTGAAAATGGGGCAAACATGGGTAAACCCCCAGTGGATTTAGGGGTACCCATACGTTTGTAGGTTGCTGGAGATTTTTTTGGGGGGATATGGGTCGTAATGTCTGCCATATATACTGTTTCAAGTGTCCAAAACCGCAAACTATCAGTTGCAGTTGTGGCAAAAATGGCTGAAACAACCAAAAAGCCATCACCTGATTTGAATCAGGCTTATTTTTGATGAGGATAGTTTTTTTGATGCCAGGTGGGTGCAGAAGGTGGTGTTTTTCGAGTGCGTTTCAACATGTTTCGCAGTGTGTCTTTGTCAGGAAGAAGAGTCCGAAACCTCAGACTGTCACTGTTCTCAACATGTTTGTTTCTGGCCATCACTGGTCTTAGAAGTCTTCTTTCTGATATTTTCTGATATTTTGATGGTCAACCCATTAATATCCATTAATAATCATTATATGTTCTGATGCTTGGTTTGGTGCCATGTTTTTAGACATTTTGATGGTCAAGGATCAAGGATTCTGCCGTTGAGGTGAGAGTACCATGTCGCCCCAAAGAGTTGCGTCGCCTTCCAAAAAGGGACGGACCCAATGGGCACAGCAGATGCGATCGGGGAAAAACATCGGCGTGATCTCAGCTGCTCTGAATTTTGTTTCCAAGGTCAAAGCCAAACGTGAAGGTAGGCTGAGAATGGCTGAGAATGGCTGAGAGCAAAGGAAAAAGAACATCCGAAGCTAAAGAGAAAAAATGGTAGAAAAAGGGGAGGTGAAAACCGTTGAAAACGCCAACATCTCTGTTTGCTGCTCCCTGTCCTCCCTGTCGCCCTAGGACCTCATCGAAATCTTCCACATGCTGGGACGGTGTGTCAAAATGCGGGTCCTTTGCCTTCGGAGGAGTGAGCAACAGTGGGAATGTTCTCCAATTCATTTCACATATTTTCACATTGTTTTCACAGCAAAAGCAAAGCTTCGAACTGAATGGGACAAGTTAATGAGCTTGATATATACGTGTATGAATTCACGCTCACGGGTTTAAACATGATAACACCATTCTTTTTACATTGTAGCTCTGGCTTCAGGATAGATGGGCTGTGGGGGCATGTGCTGACCTGCACGTGTCCTCTGTGTGCCTGTTTGAGTTCTATCTTATTAGGATAGGTGGCACTCATCCAAGCTTTGAGTTCTTCGTGACCCAGCGTGCACGCGGGGTAGAAGCGGACATCCGGGACGAGTTGCAGAGGCTGGGACCGCCACCAAGTCCCGCCACTGCCGCAGCTGCTGCGCCACCAGCGGCTGCGTCCAAAGGGGAGGCCACAGCGGATACCTCCCAAGGTGACAACAAGGCAGGAGAAGAAGGATTGAGCTGCCTGACCACCAAGAGCGCACCCCCGCCGCCGCCATCTCAGCTGAGACTGCCTCCACCAGCTGAGAAAGCCACTCCAGTCAAGGAAGAGCCCAAAGGAGAAGAGAAGCCGCCTGCCACCCCAGGAGTTGAGGACCTCCCCGAGGCGAAGGAAAAGGAGAAGCCTTCAGGTAGCCGTAGAAGAGAAGACAAAGAACCAAAAGAGGATCGCCGTAGGGGAGACCGTAAGTCTCCTAGATCAAGGAGTAGCCGCCGAAGAGAGAAGAGGAGCCGAGATCGTGAGCGCCGACGTGACAGAGAAGGCAGAGGAAAGTCAAACGGAAGCCCTCGAGGAAGAGAGAAAAAGCGCCGCAGTGAAAGACCGCCGGAGCCAAAAGACCCCCCCCACAGATCTTGGAGCTCTTGGGAGTGGGGACCCAGAGAACCCTGGCATCCACCACCTGGCCGTCAGGGAGGCTGGCGAGGAGTTCTACCGGTCTCTGATCACGCAAGGTGGACAGAATCTACAAATAAAGGACAAGTGAAGCGTGCTAAACAAGAATTGCACGCTCGTCGGCATCACAGACGCTAAAGGGAGTCTAGATGGCTCCCAAGGTGAGGAGAGGAGCTTTACGACCGGCAGCGAGCCCAAGAGGACTCAGGCGTCCTGCTGCACGAGGAGACGGTGATCAGGTGAACGCAGAGGGGGAGGCTGTTAAAAGGAGGCTGAGAGATCTTGACCCTCGAGACTTGTTGAAGGTAGGAGCTGTGTGCCTGGAAGAGGCGACTTACTACGGCAAAACTTGCCCGATCGCAGGGCATTTCAAAAGCTTTCGAAGTGAAGAAGAGGAGATCTTCTTGGAACTGGAGGCGACGGGGACCAAGCATGAAGAAATGCTGAGGTTGCTGAGTGGACGCCCCGACAGGAGGGTTACAGTCCATGTTTGTCAAGAAGGGTGTCATGGAAAGCTCACTGACGAGTTCCTCATTCATGCAGAAGCTTTTGAAGCAGTTGATCTACGAGATTACCCTGGCTCCGCAATTTGCAGGGTGTCCGGGAAGTGGAGCAAGGCCAAGATGAAATGGCCTTACTACGAGCTGAACAGGAGAGGATGCAGAAGGATTTACCTGACAAAAAGAAGAAGGAGTCTAAGAAAGACAAGAGGAGGCGCAAGGCGGAGGACAGTGAAGAGGGGAGAAAGAAGAAATCTCCCAGAAGAGATGAAGAGGAGCTAGAGGTGGGTCAGAAACCCTTGGAGTGGATCTTCAAAGGGACGGGCATGGACCCTGACCCCCGTCGAAGGGCAAAGTTGATGAGAAAGGCGAGGAAGGTTGCCAAAAAAGGCAAAAAGAAAAAGAAAAAGGATAAAGGCTCATCGGAGGGGTCATCATCTTCGAAGAGCACCAGTTCGAGTTCGTCCAGCCCAGGGGAAGGCGAAGAAGGGCTCTTTGATGAGGAGCTGAGGGTCCACAGCATATGGAGGAGATATCCGGGCACATTGACGGCGAAGTCACTGCAGGAGATCAAACGGAATCTACTTACTGCGACAGGTACGGTGTGGAGTCTCGAGAAGTCGGTCCTCCCACCATTGTACACGCAGTACGCCCGTCAGGCTGTACTTCCTTCAATGTCCCCTGCACTGCAACAAGAAGCTCTGACGTTATGTCAGGCCCTGGATTACTTTGTGATGGGGCGTATAGCTGGGGGGATGGATATCCTCAATCAGAGGCTGAAGAGTGTCGTCTCCTTAAGCAAGGGGGCCCACTGGAGCTTGGGGAGACAATACGAACTCGTCAAGGTGGAGGACAGAGGCTTCGCTGAGGAAGGAGAGTTCCTGAGCGCTGCAAAAAGAGCCCGCGAAGACGAAAAGATCAAGGGCCTGATGAGTCGGCCTCCACAAGGAAAGGGAGCAGAGGGCTCCCAAGGCGGCAAGAATCGAAAAGGCAAAGAAGGAAAGAGCACAGGAAAAGGTCAACCCTTGGAGAGTGGAAAGAATCGAGGAGGAGGAGGCAGCAAAGAGGAAGGAAAGGGCCAATGGCAGAAGAAATGACAAAGAGGAGAAAGTTCGAATCCAAGGGTGACCAAAACTGTGCCTTAGAAAGATACGCCTATAGGGGAGAGTTTGAGGAGAGCTCTCCCATGACAGGAAAAGCGAGTGAAGAAGAAAAGAAGGATGAGAGAAGTGAGGTAGAGCGGCAAGAGGCGAGTGGCGAAGAACTTGGTTTCACTGTCGAAGATGTGGACAGGCTGATAGCCGAAGCGCAAAGCCTGGCTTCGACAGCACAGGGGAGTGGTGGGGCGTGGCGGCCCGAGCACTCCCAGCCTTCACAAGAATTCAGTGGCATGTTTGAAGAGGGGAGTCATAATAAGGCTGTAGACTCCCAAACGTTTCACACCAAAGTCCAAAGCCTCGTAACGGCATTTTTTGCTGAGGCTACCGAAGTTCTCCGAGTAGCAGACCTAGCGAAGCTGGTAGTGGATGTGCTGCATGTTCTAGAAGTTGAACAAACATGCAGGCCAAGGTCCAAGGCAGGAAAGGTAGATTTATTTCCCATTCCTGTTGCAGCACTCCGCAATCGGGATTGCTTGGAAGTTCCCTTTCTTCGAGCTGTAGTTGCATGCCTAAACAGCTTGCATAGCCCGGGCGAAGTAGGGCGAGCAACGACAGCAAGGACCGTTGCCCTGGAGGTGACCAAAAGGCTGAAAGACGTGTTGGTAGGATCTTCTATTTTGGGTGAGCCCCTGCCGGATCTTTGTTTCTCCTCTTTTTTCAGTCAAAAGGGTCTGGACTACGCTGGGGATGAAATTAGGCTGGCGGTACCTATTTCTTGGTCCAGTGTTGAGTTATCCCTACCACCAGAAGTTGGAACTTTGGATATTCGGGATTTTTGTCGTGATGGAGTTTTGCACTTTGTTTCCAACATTGACGATACCATCATCCCTTTGGAACATCAATTTCCTATGAGAGCTCCATCTGTAATGGTTAAAGAGGGCGAGTGGGAGCCCTTGGCGAGAGGGTTGGTGGATCGTGGTCTTTGCAGAGTGGTGAGTGAAGAAGAGCTATTCCATATCCGTGGAGTTCCACTATTTAACGGTTTATTTTCGGTGGGAAAGGATGAGATGAAGAATGACATTTCAGTGACAAGATTAATCATGAATCTCAAGCCTTGGAATTCAATTAGTCGAAGCTTGAGTGGTGACATCAGTACCCTCCCCTCCGTCACACAAATGGGTGCCTTCTATTTACATGATGAAGATGTGATGGTTACTTCTTCCGAGGACCTCAGATGCTTCTTCTACTTGTTCCGGGTCCCCGAGGCCTGGACAAAGTTCATGGGCTTTGGCCGCGAGGTTCCGATTAGTCTGGTTCCTGAGGGGGGTACTGGTAAGAGGTGGTACTTAGCTGCTACCGTTTTACCAATGGGATACTTAAATAGTGTTGGAATTGCACAGCATATACATCGAGTTGTCGCCCTCCAAGCCATCGGATCTGTCAAGGGATTGGGGCAATCAGTGCAGGAGATCAGGAGACACAGATGTTTTAGTCGTTTTCCCAACCTTTTCAGAATTTATTTGGACAATTTTGATCAGCTGCAAATGGTAGACAGACAGACGGCTAATTTGATTTCTGGATCGCCGTCCCCTCTTGTTGAGAAATTAAGGGAGCATTATGCCGAGTGCATGCTCCCAAGACACCCCAAAAAGTCGGTTCAACAAGCGGTGGCTGCAGAAGTGCAGGGCGCGTGGCTTGACGGGGAACAGGGGACCATGAGTGCGAAGCCTACAAAGGTTGCAAAGTATTTGAAGCTAGCACTGGAAATTCTTGAACGAGGTCAAGCTTCTCAAAGGGAACTACAAGTGGTTGGAGGAGGACTGGTTTACATTTCTATGTTCAAACGCCCATTACTGTCCAGTCTTAACCAAATTTGGAGAATGATTGTAGACGCTGAAGGTCATTCCCCTTACAAAAGGATGTGGTTGAGAAGGGAGGTAATGATTGAGCTCATACGATTTGTTGGCCTTAGCCCCCTTGGTTTCACAAATTTTAGAAGTCATTTTGACCCCATGGTGACAGCAAGCGATGCTTCTTCGAGTGGAGGGGGCATTTGTATGAGTAAAGGTCTTAGTCCATATGGTCATGCCGCAAGTCTTTGTACAGTTAGGGGAGACATACCAGAAGAACTGGAGATCTCCCAACTTTTGGCCATCGGATTATTTGACGGGATTGCAGCACTGAGAGTTGCTCTAGATGTGGTGAAGGCGCCAGTGGCAGGCTATATCGGGGTCGAGAAGAATGCTGAAGCGCGACGTGTTGTAGAAGCGCATTTTCCGGATAGCGAGCACCTTGACGATGTGGAGCAGGTGACAGAGGAGGTAGTGAAAGGCTGGGCCCTAAAATACTCGGCGGTGAGTCTAGTATTGGTGGGGTCAGGGCCTCCCTGTCAGGGCGTCTCAGGATTGAACGCAGACCGCCAGGGAGCCTTGCGTGACAAGCGAAGCTGCCTGTTCAAACATGTGCCCCGGATCCTTCAGCTATGCAGGCGGAACTTCCCCTGGGCTCAGGTTCATGGTCTGACAGAGAATGTGGCCTCAATGGATCAGCAAGACTGTCAATCGATGAATGACGAGTACGGTTTCGCCCCTTGGTTCATTGATGCCAACGAGATCAGCCTATGTCATAGGCCGAGACTCTACTGGATTAGTTGGGAGCTGCAGGAAGCCCCCGGTGCAGAGATTTACCTGGGGTCTAATGGCAAATTGCCCCTGCTGGGCCAAGTGCGACTGTTTGGGGAGATCACCAAGGAGGCCTTCTTGGAGAAGGGATGGAGCATGTCTGCAGACAAAGCCCTCCCAACTTTCACCACTTCTCGACCGAGCCCTTTCCCACTACGCCGACCTGCGGGGTTGCGGGATTGCGATGAGACAACCCGAAAGAGGTGGGTTGAAGATCGTCATAGATTCCCTCCAAACCAATACCTGAGTTGCCATTGTCTCCAAGATGGTCAGGGGAATCTTCGGGTTCCTAACATAAGGGAGCGAGAAGTCATCATGGGCTTCGCTCCTAACTATACCACTCAGTGCTTCAAGAAAGGAGCACAAGGAAGTCAAGAACATGAAGATTGTAGGTTGAGCCTGGTAGGCAATTCGTGGAGTGTGGGAGTAGTGGCTTGGTTGTTGACGCAACTACTCCATCCGCTGGGCTTCATTGAAAGGCTCTCCGTGCAAGACATCATCAACAGACTCACCCCAGGACACAGTGTGGATCTTCAGTCTTTGTTATTGCGACCACCGCTCACCCATGGCGTGAAAACCTTCTCTCCCAGCGCCTTACTGGTAAGCAAATTGTCAGGTTTGGTGTCATTAAAGGGAGAGGATTTGATGCTGCAAAGTAGCACGGAAGCCCCAGTCCGCTACCATCGCTTACGGGCCGGGGTGCCATCCAAGCTATGGCGCTGGCAAGCCGTCAGTGGGTGGACTTGGACTGGAGACCCCGAACATATCAATGTACTAGAAGCGCGCGCGGTGTTGACCACTGTCAAGTGGAGGGTCAATCAACGTAAACAAACAAATCTGCGTTGCGTGCGCCTTGTTGACAGCCTAGTTGTACTACATGCACTTACAAGGGGGAGATCATCCTCTAGAAAAATGCGGCGTACTATCATGCGGATTAGTGCTTATTTGTTTGCTACAGGCCTCCAACCAACATGGGCTTACGTGGACACCAAGGACAACCCAGCAGACCGACCGTCTCGCTGGGGGGCAAAAGTTAAAAAGAAATGGTTAAAGTGGTGAACACGTTGATGGGGGCAGCAAGCAAGGAAAGCCGTAAAGAAGTACGCAAAAAACTAGGCACACTCAAAAGTCTCACCGTACAAGAAAAGACTAAAGAGCGCTACAAACTTGGTTTGACAGGTTTCTTTGACTTCCTTCGTGCTGAAGGGCTGAAGCTTCCCACTAAACGAGATGCTATGGATGGTTTGGTCTCGGATTACCTCGAATACATGTGGTCTCAAGGTGAGGGAAGAGCAGCTGCCAGTACATTCATGGCCGCACTTCAGGATTATGACCCCAAGCTCAAGTCCAATTTGCCAGGATCATGGAGGTTAATGAAGACATGGTCTACACATGAGTTACCTTCCCGTGCTTCCCCTATGACTGAAGCCGTATTGCGTGCAATGGTTGGCTGGGCAGTGATGCATGATTATGAAACGTTTGGACTTAGCTTGCTAGTTGGTTTTTACGGTTTGCTTAGGACCGGAGAACTGCTGGCCCTGCAAGCTTGGCAAATACACATGAATTCTGCCTTGCAACCTGCTGTCATAAACTTGGGTTTTACCAAAGGAGGTAAACGCCAAGGTGCGGCAGAGAGCGTTACCATTACTGAAAAGCATGTCCTAAGTCATTTGTGGGCGTGGAAGTGTCGTGTGCCACAACACACCTTCCTCACTTTAAAACCCCACGCATGGCGCTCCCTTTTTAGTGAATGTATTCAGAAACTCAAGTTAGAAGGTAGGGAGTTTCGTCCTTACTCTTTGCGTCGGGGGGGGCGACTCATCTCTTCGTCAAATGTGGTAGTCTGGATACAGTACTACTAGCAGGTCGTTGGACGGCTTTGAAAACTGCCCGTATTTATTTAAATTCGGGCTTGGCTATGTTATCCGAATTGCAAATCCCCAAGCCTTTACTTCATCCGTTTCACAAACTTTTTTTCACTTGGATTCAATCCAAGCCCTCGCTTGAGCCAGCTTCCCCTAAGGGAAGCAGGACAGGGGGACGTGGAAAGGTGAAGCGCAAAGCTCCAAAATAGTGTCAAGGGAGGGGGGAGAAGGTCTGAAAACTCTGAAATTTCAAACAAGTATCCGTTTCTCTTTTTTCTAGATTGTCAAAGTGTCTAGGGGCTGTTTTTCT
>Ga0126342_10018281_pt1 | contig 12032 bp, 12 predicted proteins | sample Cyp1metagenome_FD_92528 | JGI IMG/M metagenome (GOLD analysis project Ga0126342, IMG submission 92528) | Coral microbial communities from Lord Howe Island, Old Settlement Bay, Australia - Cyphastrea 1 metagenome | ecosystem: Host-associated > Invertebrates > Cnidaria > Coral ... | reverse complement strand
TCCTGCAGAACGTTCTCGAAGACTGGACTTCCATGCGCTACGACCTTCCACTTGAGAGGACTGCAGCAGTGGTCCATGCTCAAGCAGTTTTGATGACATCTAGCATGTTGCACAAATGGAAGGTCAAGCTAGCGAACTATTCAGAGTATCGAGAACTGTACAATCATGTTCGCTTTGAACTGAGGGACGTGAAGATGGCGTTGGACCTCCGTGAGGACATCTGGGAGATCGGAGGGTACAATATTGCAAGTGCCGATCCAGGATTGTATGAGGCAATCGAAATGAGGAACAGGACATTTTGACATTTTCCTGCGTCCACGATTTCATCACTACAACTTCTGCAAGCCAGGTTGCCCAAGGTGCATCCGAAGTGACACACATCCCCCGGTGGGATGAACCTCTACAACCAAAAGACGGACGCAACCCTCCTGCTCATGCAGGCATAGTGAGCGCACATGGGGAGGGCCGGCGTGAAAGCAGTATTGGGAGCCGGCCCGATAAAGCCCTAAACTAAGCGCGCACCTGGTGCGCGCCTGTCCGGGCCAAGCCTTGGCCGTCAGCAAGCGGAGGAAGGCAAGGGGCCTCCATCTGCCCCCCGAGCCCAGCACTACCCTAGTAGTAGAGCTTTCACGAGGGGTACAAAGGGTTACTTGGTAACCCTAAAAGGATATTACCCTAAACCCCGGGTCTGTGCTCTGAACGGGGCGCGTTTGGAAAGTTTGCTCCAAAAAGGGCCGTTTTAAAGCCTTTCTAGTCTGTGGGAACAGTTTTTGAGTAAGGGCCCCCCCTTTGCGGCCCAGCTGGTTTTGGCAACTTTTGGGTTTCCAAGGGCTTCCAGAAAGTTCCTGGACGGGTTCCAGAAAATCCCTGAAGCTCCCAAAAAGCTCCCAGAAGGCTCCCAAAAGCTCCGCATAGAAAGGAATAAGCGGCAGCATTTTGAGGAAACATACGGGATCATTGCATGGATAAGATGTGCAACAGCAAGTCAAGAAAATGGCAAGGGCGCGTGTGTGATACTGAGTTGCTTGCTTTCTCGGAAGCCAACTCCGAAGCAGGGTGTAGTGACCTGCGCCGTTTCCTGCCCCGTCAACGCTCAAGCTGTGGTTTACGGCGAAACTGACAAGGCCCTCGCCAAACACGAAGGGCGGCGAGTCTGCGTCCTCCGGCGGCACCAAAATGGCGCACCCGAAGGCCTTAGCGCAGTAGACAAGCTCTTCGTGTCCTGGGCCCCGCCCGGCCGTCAGCTCCTGGCCGAGCTCTTGCTCGCCGTCATCCTTGAGGACCTTGACGATTTTGGCCCGGAGCCTTTGTGCAGCGCCATGTGGACGGCCCCGCCACCTCTAAGTCCTTCCTGAAGGTTGGTGGAAACGACATTCCCGTCAGCAGCACATGTGGGGGGATCTCGTAGTTCTCGGGGTTCCAGAGCCTGTCTTCACTTTGTGCGGCCACCCACCGGCGAAACGCCGGCGGAGCCAGCTCCTGCAAGGCGCTGGCCGTCTCAGAGTCCGAGGGTTGACGGTTGGGTGAAGATACTGTGCTATCAAAAGGTCGGCCTACTTCAAACAAATGAAAGTTGGGTTAGCTAGACTACCCTCTGGGGATGGAGTTCTTAACAAGGGGCTTCGCAAACCCCATAAAGCTCATCGACCTAGCCTTGGATCCTGCAATCAAAAAAGCCTACAATGCTGGTTATGTTTGAATCACTGCACCTGCTTCTTCAGCTCTGGCATATTTCTCGCCCTGGAGAGAGCATGTTATTGCATTCGTAGTCAGGTGATATGTTTGGGTGCTGCATTCCTGTGTCATTGTTTTGAGCCGATTGCAGGCCAGACACTGGTGCGACTGCTTCTCTGGGGAAGGCGAACGGTGCTGGCTCCGCCTGTTTGGGTGCGTCTGCGTGGCGCTTTTTCGGTTTCGGAAAATGAAAAATAAGCTTCGGTGGTATCCCCAACAGCCGCAGCATTTTATTTTTACAAATCTTTCTGAAACGTGCTGCGAAGACAAGCGCTGGAAACACCTCAGCTGGGTTTCCGTGAGTTAAATGGCCGCAAACCCTGTTGAACCTGACCTGGCTCTGCACCAAAATCCCAGACCTTCTCTGCACCAAAGCCTCCCGGAACCTTCTCCAGAACCTTCTCCAGAACCTTCTCCGGAACCTTGTTGAACCTAACCAGGTTCTGCACCAAAGCCTCCCACACCTTGTCCGGAACCTTCTCCGGAACCCTCCTGACAAGGCTCTGCACCAAAGCCTCCCGGAACCTTCTCCGGAACCTTCTCCGGAATCTTCTCCGGAACCCTGTAGAACCTGACCTGGCTCTGCACCAGAGCTTCCCACACCTTCTCCGGAACCCTGTTGAACCTGACCTGGCTCTGCACCAAAGCCTCCCGAAACCTTCTCCGGAACCCTGTTGAACTGGCTCTGCACCAAAGGCTCCCAGACCTTCTCTGCACCAAAGCCTCCCAGAACCTTCTCCGGAACCTTCTCCAGAACCTTCTCCAGAACCTTCTCCGGAACCTTCTCCGGAACCCTGTTGAACCTGACCTGGCTCGGCCCCGAAGCCTCCCACACCTTTTCCGGAACCTTCTCCGGAACGTTGTTGAACCTGACCTGGCTCTGCACCCAAGCCACCCAGACCTTCTCCGGAACCTTCTCCGGAACCCTGTTTAATTTGACCTGGCTCTGCACCCAAGCCTCCCAGCGACCTTCTCCGGAACCCTGTTGAACCTAAGCTGGTTCTGCACCAAAGCCTCCCACACCTTCTCCGGAACCTTCTCCGGAACCTGACCTGGCTCTGCACCAAAGCCTCCCAGACGTTCTCCGGAACCTTCTCCGGCTCTGCGCCAAAGCTTCCCAAGAACTTTTCCGGAACCTTCGGAACCTTCTCCCGAACCTCGTTGAACCTGACCCGGCACCTGCACCAGCGCGCACCGGAGCTATTCTGGGCTGAAGACCCCATTAGCTTACGCTGTTGGGGAATAAAGGCATTGGCATTTTGTGTTCGGGCTCCTGAGAAGCACAGGAAAAGGGAGAGATCAACAGAATATCGCCCGCTGGAGCGGTGATCGCGGCATGGTAACCCTCCCGCCCGCGGGTGCCTCGGGAGGCAGCTGCTTCTTCGCCTTTCTTGCTGTCGCTTTGGCTTCCTTCTCTCTTTTGCGTACTTCTTGGAGAGTCATCTCGTTTGCTACCTTTTGCTTCAGAGCCTCCGGATATTTTGGGCGTCACTCAAAATCCGAACGGGTCCACACCTTGCACTAGCACATGCTCTGCTGATCAAAATGTTCTCTCACCTGAAGCGGCAACAGAGCTTAAGAAATTAGATGAAATTAGAGGATATCAGAGGATGCAACTGCAAGCAAAAGTAAACACGCGAGGTTCTGGTGTTCGTGAGGAGCCCACGGGCTCGGCTTGTCTTTTGCAGGTTGGCAGGATACATCCTCAAGGCCCCCGAGCGAGACGCACATCATTGCTTTAGAGCGTTACCAAATGCAGAAGCGCCAGGCCGCTAAGCAAGTGCAGCTTACCCAACCCCCTGGCACGAAATAAGCAAATGGCAATACCATTGGTATACAAATGTTTTTTTCAACAGGTCTTTGTCGAAGGCGGTCGTGCCTCTAACCTCTCTTCTTCCAGGAGACATGTTTGAACAGCCGCCCTGCACTAGGAGGCGTTGGAAGCGCGATCTGAAATTAGTGCGCAGCTGTCACTGACAGGACTGGTTTCCCTGTTTGCTCCCGCCTTGTCGCGCCTGGTGGTTTTGAGGCTGGCCGCTTGCGCAAGGGCTGTTTCAACCGGCGAGTCATGCAGCGCCATTGATTAGATTTGACTTTGGCAGCTCCACATACGCATTTCAAAACCAGGAGACACCACCTCCTCATATTCTGCCTCTCCCAAAAACATGGGGCCATTTCTCAGCCAAGTAAATTGATGCCCTTCAATCACCTTTGTATGCCGAAGAAAAACGCGTAAATGGAAGCGGGGGAGCAAAGGGGAAAGCCACACGCGTTCCCTGAGCGCCGCGGTAAGCCGCCACAGCTTCTCAGTGAAGCCAGAAAGCACTTGGCTGCCCATGGTCGGCCGCTTCCATGCCTTGAAATCGATAGCAACCACCCACCAAGGGTTTCAAGCAGGCACAGCGACAAAACTATTGCACATTTGCAAGAATTTGAAAATCCTCTACTGGTTTCAAGGGGAAGCGAAAAAAACCTGCATTTCTAAAAATAATAAAATCATGGTCAGCAAGCTGTCAACAACTGGTTGATTTTTCTGTTCCGACGAAAAAGAACCCATTATATCTTGCTAATAATTTGTCAAAACCAGTAGTTTCGCACAAGGCGGTGGCAAAAGTTTCTAAGGTAGGACACCTGTAAAGCCCACTCAGCAACAAAACATGAACCCAGGGCTGTGGACCATGTTTTCCCCAAGTTCGTTCCCAGGGTAGCCGGGGATGCCTGGGATGCCTGGGGTGCCTGGGATGCCTGGGATTCCCTGTACCCCCCAGTGTGGGGACTTCTTAGTAGGTTCCTGGCATGATGTAAATCCTGCAAGTCTTTCTCTTGAGGCCCTAGCTGGGTGATTTCAATTGGGTGAATAGTCATAATCAACTAACTCATTGAATGTTACTATGTACCAATGTATTTGTCAATGTATTTGTCAATAATTTGTATTTGGCATTGGCATTGACCGGCTTTGAATATTTCAATTCATGGAATCATGGAATCTTTCAATCTTTGAGCGTCTTGGATCGATTGTCAAAACAATCAAAAATACCCTGGTATTTTGATGATCACAATGGGCCAATGAGGGCTGAGTAAAATTGAGTCAAGGCCAGCTGATAGCCGATGCGATGATAATTATGTTGGCGACGATGATGCTGACCATGAGGGTGCTGAGGGTGACTATGATCCCCAAGTAGACAAGTGGTTGGTGTGATGCATGGATGGCAGAGCGAATCCACTGATGGACCGAAAGGTGGTTGGAGTCGTGTTTTTTGGAACGGTTGCAATGGTTGCAGTGGCCACCTCAATTCAGCCCCAAAATTGCCAAATTTGCGGGCCGAGAGCCCTGCCCAGACAGCTCCAAAATGGCCAAATTTGAAGCCCACGCCCTCCAGATTCAGCCCCAAAATTGCAAAATTTGAGGCCCAGTTCCTGCCCAGATCCAGCCCCAAAATGTCATTTGTTTGCGTCAAAGGTCTGCGATTGTCAGCTGCATCTCTGTGTGTGTCTGTGTCTCCACCTGTTCCTGCCCTGACCCGCACAGCTTTCCACCAGTACCCCATTCACAATTGCACACGTGTCCATTGTTTGGACGTGTCTGGATGGAACAAGTCACGTGAAACTGAGCTACAGTCCACGGGCACATTTGTTGTGGCACTTTAAAGTGTCGCAGCAAAAATCGACGCATGTGTATATATATATATATCATATATCACTTATCATTTATAATATTTATATGAATAATTCTTGTTGCACATATTTGGGAAATGCCTCCTTGCAAAAGCGCCAAGTCCCTCCAAGATGGAACGGCTGATCAATTTAGGCCACCTTTATCTTCCTGCGCTGCGCTGCTTGTTGCGCAGTGTGTCACAATGCTTATTGATTATTGATGAGTATTGCATGGCTTATAAAGTATTATACAATATTAGACAAAGTCAGCGGCATATCTCCCTGGCCACGCTTTTTCCTTGTCAAATCTGCTTGAATTGCTGGCGGGCCAGGTCTGGACAAATGCAAGGGCAAATTTGGTGGTCAAAACCCCTCTTGAACATCCCAAGAAGCAAACTCAAGAATCGTCGTGTTTTACTTGCGTGCCCTGGTTCTGGCAGGTTTTTGGATTTTTTGGCCAGAGTATTGTTTTATGTCTTGGGATGTTCAGTCTTGACCTGTCACATCGCCGAAAATTGGACGAAGCCCAAATGGGACATCTTCGAAAACGTGCTCGCCTGGCCGGAAAAGGATAGCAGGATATCAGTGCCTTCGACAAAGAGAGGAGAAAAATGGAGAAAATTGTTTCCGAAGTTTCAGGGTCTCAAAGACACAGCCCTTTCAACAAAATGGCAGCGATTGGCATCATTCATTTTTCCATGGTTGGCTTCATGTGGGGTACAAGGGCCTTTTTCGGGGGATGGGGCACCCTTCGAAAGGGCTGAAACCGTGAATGTGTGTGTGTGTGAAACACCTGAAGAGATGAGAAACTTCTAACAGTTGGTTTGCGTTTAGTTTCAGCAGGGGGGTGGAGCAGGCCTGCAGAGCTCCACTTAACAAAGCTCTCTGCAGTGCCCTGAGGATGTCACTGGAGACGTCCAGTGACGTACCTGCACAGTTGTGATCACCTGTTGTTCAGGGTTTGCTTCCATTCAATTTTCAGTGTGATGATGGGACGAGGCTCAACCCAAGAACCTCCAAGTCCTTTTTTTGCAATTTGCTGCACCGTTGCCGCAAAATGTCAATTTGGGAGCGATATGGTTTTGTTGACAGGGAAGGGTCAGCTTCCAAGTTTCTCATTCTGCACTGGCTATGGCGATGGTAGCTTTTTGATACTTGTCGGTTCCCTTCATCGACCCACTCCTGTTAGGTGTAATTGAAATGTTTTTGCACGTAAGACGCGTTCCACAACAAAATTCGCAATGGCAATTCTGAGTAAGTGCGTGACTCATGCTGGAGTCGTCAAGATGGCATGAATACCTTTCTAGGTAGGAAGTTCGAACCTCCGACCTGATCTCTGAATTTACAATTTTCAACTTGGTAATTCGTTTAAGTAAAGTGAAACAATTGGCCTTTTCCTCATGTCTCACTGTCGAATGATGCGTGTTGAACTACGTGCCGCTGTGCCTGGCTTCACTTTTTTCAGAGCGCTTGCATAGCTGGAAGCCGCGACAACATCTTCATTTTCCGCGCTGCTCGAGTGACTGCTCAGTTTTATCGCTATTTGAACATGACAAGGTCTAGGCTTCAGGACATGCCTTTCAGGTGTCACCGGGGTCCTGGGGTCGGTGACCAATGAAGACACCTCCCCGGGACCCGTGCAAACGTACCTGCGGGACCGTGGTGGCCACCAGCTGCGCATACAACTCCATATATATATATATACATACATACACATGTAACTAACCTAATTGCACGTTAGGGGGCCCAGTGCCCGACGGATCACTTAAAAGATCCACTCTTGTCTAATGTGAAACATCTGAATAGATGTAAAACTTCAAGCAGTTGGCTTGCATTTAGTTTCAGCAGGAGAGTGGAGCAGGCCTGCAGAGCTCCACTTAACAAAGCTCTCTGCAGTGTCCTGAGGATATCACTCGCGACGTCCAGTGACGTACCTGCACAATTGTGATCACCTGTTGTTCAGGGTTTGCTTCCATTCAATTTTCACAGTGTGATGATGGGAAGAGGCTCAACCCAAGAACCTCCAAGTCGTTTTTTGCAATTTGCTGCACCGTTGTCGCAAAATGTCAATTTGGGAGCGATATGGTTTTGTTGAAAGGGAAGGGTCAGCTTCCAATTTTTTCATTCTGCGCTGGCTATGGCGATGGTAGCTTCTTGATACTTTGCCGGTCTCTTCATCGACCCACTCCTGTGAGGTGTAATTGGAGTGTTTTTGCACGTAAGATGCGTTCCACAACAAAATTCGCAATGACAATTCTGAGCAAGTGTGTGTGTGTGTGTCAAATTTTCTTCAAGCACACCTCTGATTTTTGTTTGCCTTATTCTCAATGCGGATTCTATCCATAGGTGCTTTTGCTGTCTATGTGAGTTGCCACTTGACAGAGTTGGGCCACGCCAGGGCGTGCGGGAAAAAGCGACACCCTACCCAAACAACAAAAAACAACAAAAAAACAAAGTCAGACCGCGCCTTTTGGCTCAAAGTTCAAATTTTCCCTTTAGAAGCGGCAGCTTTCCCAGAAGTTTCTTAGCCTTGCGAAAGTGGTTGCTCAACTTCTTCGGAAATCATAGGAAATCATCTTCGTCTGACTTGGCGTGAAATCATTTGAACTGGTTTAAATGCAAAGTTCACTATTTAACCGAAACTTATGAATCATTGAGCTGATGAAGAAAAGCGCAAACAACACATGGAGTTCCAACGTTGGAAAACACTGCGTGGCTCGCAGGGACCATTCTGCGCCTTGGGCCAAGCTTTCAACGTGGCCTGGAACTCCTGGAGGAGAAAGCGGAGCGTCTTTGTAGCGTCTTTCAATATTAACAAAAAATTATTATATCATGGCAGGTCAAACATTTAGTCAAATCGCCCAGGGGAGCGAGCACAATACTTGACCGCTAAGCATTGCAAGCCATTGCGCAAAGGTGCATTTTGCCGTCTTTCTATCATTAAGTTAAACTTAACCAGTGTGAATTAATGCTCATTAATTTGATGCGCAATTCCTTTCCACATACACAACCCGCTTGAGCGTTTCAAATCGTGGAGTTGGTCCCCGGTCGTGCTCCGTTTGCTCCTGAGGAATTGCATTAACGCCATGGAATGCCCCTAGGACCAACCCGATGGCCACTGCTCGCGCTGCATTGTCACCGCCAACCATCGCATTGGCCTCAAAGAAGTTATCAAAATTTGAGGAAGTGATCAAACAAGGCAGACCAAGGCAGAGAATTGAATCGAATCGTCGGATCATTTTGAAAAGTTTGAGTTTCGGTCTGGGTATTTGGAGTTCTGCAGCTTAAGTTCCCCGGCTTTGAGCCCAGCCACCAGGTCATCTTGATACCTGTGTCTCTTGTATACTTCGCTGCGCGGCTGTGTCCAAAACGTGACAACTGATGCAAACAGCAGTCCCTCTTATCACAATCGCATGCAAGTCATGCAACCTAATATGTTTAAAATGCACAACGATACACTGTTGCACATTGAACGAAAAAACTGTTTACCTTGGTTTACCTTGGTACACATTGATTGTGAGGCAGGCGGCTTCAAAATTATGTAGATGCTCCCAGGCAGAGTTCCTTCAGTAGGAGATGCCTTGCCAACCTCACTGCAAAAGGCTCAATCAAAACGAACCAGGAACGAAGGCCAAATAAGTTAATATAGCAATGGAGTAGCGCCAGCTTTTACCCCTAAACATCCGTCAATACTTAAGCACAAAGAGCTGCAGGAAGCCACTAATGTCTTGACATGCCATGTACAGCTTCGCACACCCCCGCAGAAGGAAAATTCGGCAGGAATGTTTCCTCTGCCTCATTCAGTTTTCGTCAGTCCTGCAGCTAACGCAGCCGGCTCAAGCTCCAGGTTTCGCTTCGGGCGCCCAGAACCATAATTTTCGTCGGTATCGCTCGTCAGCTCCATCACCCTGGCTCTCAGTCCTGGACCTCCAGCCGGTATCAATCTCATCGCATTGTCCTCCGCAGCTTCCCTGCCTTTCATCCATCTCTTCACTGCGCTGACTGCCGTCCACGGCATTGTCATCGCGGCCCACAGGACACAGAACATCAGCCCATAGAACATCAGCCCATCGAAAAACCATGTCTCGGTATCCTTGCTATCCTTCTTCTCAAGCCTTGCCGGCTGAACCATTCCAAGTGCTGTCACCACTTGGATCACACTTTGGCATGGAGCTTGCCGACTGTTTTTACCACGCTTGAAGTCATACGGGTCTTCTCTTGCTCAGTTGCCCTGCACTCTGTCTTCTTGAGACTATCTTCATCTCTCCTCTGAAATTCTCCAGCTTTGCAACTGGTCTGGCAAAGCTTCCATTCCATCGTCAGCCACATCGCCATTTGCCCTCACTGCTAATGAAAACTTCTTCTGGCGCAGCACCTGTTGCACCCACAGGCTCTTTACTTCTAAGTGCCTGACTCTTCCTGCTGCTTGCCTCTGGAAACTCCTCTTGCCGCACTTGAATCCAAATGGACTCGCATCTTGGTTGGCATCCCCAAGAATCCAAATAGTTGGCCGTACAGTAGTACAGTGATAGAACAATCCGTCGATCAAGCCAAAAACGCAGGTGCTGATTTTGGACCCTCCACAGGCTGTTGGTTTTCGCCTCCTCTTGCAGTTTCCCCAAGGTGTGTCTGAGTAGCACTCCAGAATACTCCAGATATTCTGGGCTTCCTCCAGCTTCGAAATCCTCTGTGGATTGGGCGCCTTGCAAGTCCCGCCTTGCATGTCGGCCACCTTGAGTTCTTTAATGCCCGTCGTCAATTCACGTATGGCGTATTGGCAGTCTGCCGATCCTGGCGCCATGTACATCAGCGTTCCAACCGCTGCCCTGTTCAGCAATTCAGCTTCTCTTATCTTTGGCAGGTGCCCTGGCTCCTTTTGCTCCTTCTAGGTGCAAGAGCTTCTTGACGCGCATCCTTTCCCTAGGTACTCTTCCTCTTGAGGTGGTAGTACAGCTTTCCACCTGGCATGTTGTGCCAGGGTATTTCAGATGCGGCCTCTTTCTATTACAATCCCTGCTGCGAACTCGACCCACTAGCGCCCTTCCACCCTCCTGCCAGACCATTCTTTCAACAATTCCCACATCACTTATGCTGGGCACTGGCTTGAACTCAACTGCCGTGAAGAGTACTCCAGTTGCTGTCACCGGCCTTCAGCTTCTCGGGCGGTCCTCCTTCATATCTGTCCTCTATCTCAACCTCCAGCTTCTTTCACCGTTTGACTGACTCCTCAACCGCTGCTCGGTAGTCTGTCTCTTCCTCTCTTCTGAGAATCCTGATCCACTTGCATTGGGGTTTGACATCTCAGCCCTTTCTTGGCTTTCTTGCCGCTTTCCTCTTTCTTTTCCTCTGGCTCCTCCGTTGCTTTGTTCTTTGGCGTTCCTCTTGCCATGGGCAGCGTCTTTCTTCCTGTGACGCCTGCCTGTGGCTTTGGTGTTGCTGCACTTGCTTTCCTTGGTCGGCCGGTCATTGTCTCTCGGTTCCATTGCGCACCCCGCATCGGTATGATGGCTTCTGGGATCCATCGCAGCTTCTCCTCAAGCCATCTTTCTGCGCGTGCTGAATGCACTTTGTTGGTGCTGCCCACCAAGAACTGGTCACTTTCATTCACTTTTCCAAGGAATACGCCTCGCCCAACTGGAGTCTCCTTTCAGCTGGTGTCCGCTAACACTAACCTTTCTGCTGGACGAAGAGTGCAGCACCTTGAACAACAGCACTGCTCCAAATGCGAAGATTTGGCCCGTGTAACGCGCTGGCTCCCACATGCTTCTTCGTAGGCTGTCCTCATGTTGGCTTTGATGCCAAACCGTCCTCTGGCCCAGGCTGCATGTCTCATCATCCGTGGTCATGCATTCATCGCTGAAATGATCTTTTCCTCCAGGTCACTCCTCAGGGTCACCAAGTCACCTTTCTCAAGGTCTTTGGTGCTGCCCCCACCGCTCCCCCTGTTAGTAATTCGGTTGTTTTCAGGCGATTTATCTGGTTATCAGCCGTATTGGCTTTGTGATTGTTAATCTTTTGGGGGAAATCGTTTATTAGGGTTTGGGGCCCCTGTCAAAACCCCACTCGGGTGAGCGACCAGTCGCGGACACCTCCTCGTCGTCGCGGGATCCGTGGTGGTGCTCCTGCGCGTCGCAAGCGATTGGCGTGGGTGAGCTGGAACCTTTCGCAAGAAAGACAGTGGGACGAGAAACCAGTTGCCCACGCAGGTGAGCAACAGCGTCCATTGTTTTCTCCAGCGCTTGGGAGCCGGAGTCAAGTGACGACGAAGTTGATCAGACTGAGAACACTCAGGATCCTTTGACTTACCCTTCAAGGCCTTTGTCTCAGTCAACTTCAGAAGTCACTCGATTGGTCCCAAGACCCAAGGGTGTTGCAAAGTCATCTTCATCCTCATCCAAGCCATCGGTTGCGTCGGGTCCTCATGCAAAGGCATCTCAGGTGACAATTTCTCGGTCAAAATCCTCTTTTGAGAGCAGTCCCAAAGGGTGAAGCAGCATCTTCTTCGAAGGGATCGGCAACTCCGAAGTTTTCTGCGGCATCATCTTCAAAGGGTTCAGTTTTTGTTGAACCAACTGCGAAGTCAATCTCTAAAGGGTCGGTACGACCGAAATCTCCGGAAAAGGGTTCTTCATCTAAAGGCTCTG
>Ga0126342_10018280_pt1 | contig 12033 bp, 13 predicted proteins | sample Cyp1metagenome_FD_92528 | JGI IMG/M metagenome (GOLD analysis project Ga0126342, IMG submission 92528) | Coral microbial communities from Lord Howe Island, Old Settlement Bay, Australia - Cyphastrea 1 metagenome | ecosystem: Host-associated > Invertebrates > Cnidaria > Coral ... | reverse complement strand
GCCTGGAAGTTTCCGAATCCGACGCTAAAGTTTCCGAATCCGGGGGGGAGGGAGTTTCCGAATCCGAGGGCCTGGGAGTTTCCGAATCCGACGCTGAAGTTTCCGAATCCGACGTTGGCCCCATTATACCATTATCCCCATTATGACAATATCATCCTGTGGATGGTTGCGAAATCTTGCACCAGTTGGAAACTAGTAGCTAACTATGTGAAAGATTTCCAACTAATCACATTGTTAAATAACACCAGTTGGAAATAATGGATTATAATGGTTTCCAACTGGTGTTATAATGGTTACAATCGCACTGTAAATAATGGGATTATGTGATGCGATTCTGCCCATCGACGAAAACTGGTGCAGGATTTTGCTGGGTAAATCAACTACTTCTAATTCTATGGGACATTTTCAAGTTCGCAAGCTGTTAGTTTACCAGAGGGTGTCCCTATTATAACCATAACCATATCGCCATATCACCATTGCTGCGGTTCGCTATTGATCGGCGCACAGGATTTGTCCTCCACCTTCGAACAGGCGGTGCTTCGCTCCACGCTGGCGCAGCACCAGGCGAGGACACGCATTGCAAAGATAAATCGGAATACCCTCTGGTAATTTGTCACATAGCTATTGAAAATGGCCATAGAAATAGTGGATTTTCCCATTAAAAATGGTGATTTTCCATAGCTATGTTAGTTTACCAGAGGGTAATGTGGATAAAACAATCATAAACCATCCCCCAAATCACCATAAACAGGTGGTATGGTTGCCATTCCTAAATGGGTGGTTTATTATTGTTTTACCCACCTTACACTTTCACCTATTCTAACAGTTGGGTATAGAATAGGCAAATATTTGGTTCGTAATATTTATGCATAATGGATATATAAAAAGGTATTACCCTTTGGTAATTTAACATAGCTATAGAACATCACCATTTTTAAAAGGTAAACCATCTATTTCTATGGGCCATTTTCCATAGCTATGTTAGTTTACCAGAGGGTAATACCAAAAAAGCAGTCAGTTCAATTGTCCCATGGAACTCTCCAGTTTTGAAAAATCCCCTGGGAGATCCAGAAGCGCATTCACTCACAAAAGATGAGAACATCCATGAGGTCTGTGAACATTTAGAAAATCATGTTCTAGTTATGAACATCAATGATTTTGAAAACTTGATTGATATCAATGATATCCCATTATATTATCCCTATTATAACCCGATGATGTTCCAACCAGAGAATGTCAACCATGGATTTGTTCACGTCGCCGTCGCCTTGCACAGGTGGTCGAAGCTGAGGTGCGGCACCTTTTCACGATACTCCCATCAATTGAAATTACCCATGTTCCAATTGTCAATGTATATATATATATCATATATAATAGCAATGTATTCATTACAATATATATATATGTATATTACCCATTTATGATATATATCATTTGTCCAATTCTTCAAGTGAAATTACCCATGTTCCATGATTTTTTCAATGCTTGAAATCCAAAAAATTATCCAAATTCCCATATTTTTTTTGCCTCTGGCAATTTGTTAGATAGCTATGGGAAGGAATGGCCATAGAAATAGTTGATTTATAGCTATTCAATAGTTGCGCGGGTTTCCGTTGTTAAAATTGTACCAGAGGGCAGTTGGATGATTGATGTCCAAAATGGTGAGAGGTGCTACGGATCGCAAAGTGTGAAAGTAGCATTGCCTAACTTATCTAGTTATAGAGTAGCGATCAGTTTAATGAATTAACTTCATCTGGGGCACTGTAATACTATTTGGTATCAACATGTATAAACTAGCACTGGATGATTTCTTTATTGGGGATAATAAGCAACTAGTATCACCCCAATATGTTTGGAGGAAACACTGATATGGATCCATGTGATACTGATTGGTATCAAGCAACAGTATCACTCTTGATCCGTTCATCCAATCCGGGAAGCCCTATCAGCCAACAGTTTGGGGATGACAGAGACTTTTGCTGCTCACGTTGGTTGGCTTTCTTTATGCACAGTGACAATGAATTTGAGGAGTCCATGCTAGATCTCTGCCATAGCTGCGCTGCGAGGCAGAGCGCCAAGCGATTCTCAAGAGGATACACAAACTGCTGAACAAAACGCCAGGACCTCAACGTTTCAGACTTGGTGGCTGAGCAAAAAGTGTTGATTGGGATATCATGGGGATATGGCTGACCAACATTGACCAACCATGTTGTGGTGCTTGACCCATGGATTGGAAGTGGTGTGTTCGTGTTTGGGGGGTCACCCACTTATACCCTCTGGTAAACTAACATAGCTATTGAAAATGGCCATTTATAGTGAGTTTTCCCATTAAAAATGATGATTTTCCATAGCTATGTTAGTTTACCAGAGGGTAAATGGGAAAAGCCACAACATGGGGACTTGTTCACGAAGTCTATTCGTACTATTAACATATTGACCAGTTCGTGTGCGTGGAGGATTCTCCAAGCAGGCAATCTGAGAAAAAGGGGCAATGAACAAATTATGATCTTAGGAATGGTTTCACAAGGAATGGAGAGATTATCATTTCAGAAAGTAGGAGTATTTACCTGCAGCTTATGATGCATCATACTTTCCATAGTAGGGATCAGAAGGTGGTGCACAGGTTTTTTAGCTGGTTTAATTTCACCCCCTCAAACATATATATATATATATGATATATATATATATCTATATGATATATATATATATGATATATATATATATATATCTACCATAAATTCTGCTTCTGTCAGGCACCAAGTTCTTGTTGTGAAAAAGACTCACTGCGACACCGTCCTGCACCGTCCATGATCATTATACTCACTGCACCTGGCCACTTTGGATTTGGGAAACAGCCATTGTTCATATCGATGATGGTTTTCCGATGCTTTTCCGCTGGTGAATCGATTTTTTGTCTGGATTCGGATTTCCACAGATCTTGTTTTTTTCGATGATCAGATGAAAGAATTCCTTGGGAATTTTTGGAGGTTTTTCCATAAGAAGTTCGAAACAGTTCGTCCTGTTTCGCCATGTCCTAAGGATAGCTCTGGAAGCCATGACGAAGGATGATCTCATCCTGGAGGAGCCCAAAAAAATCAGAACTTTTTCAGACAGTGACGATGGTGTTTGATGATTAACTTGAGAAAACTAGAACCCATCCTGCAATCATTGACAAATCTTTCAAGATTTAAAATTGAAGAAAAAAAATCTGAAGAAACAAATCCCAAACATTCCCATATTTTTATATATCAATATTCCATTTTTTTTTTGGTCACTTCCGTTGTTTCTCCACCCTGGAGACGACCAAAAAAACAGCCCAGTTGAAGAGCTTCAACGCCAGCGGCGTGCAGAGCCAGACCGCCTCCGCCGCGGACATGGCGGCGGAGGCCGCGAAGCTGGCGCAGGAGCTGATGTGCTCATCCCATGGTACGTGGTTAATAAATAATATGTGTGTAAATACATATATGTGTATATACATGTATATGGATATGGATGTGTATATGTGTATATGTGTATATATATATATGTATATATGTATATATGTATATATGTATATATGTATATGTGTATATGTGTATATATGTATGTGTATATATGTATGTATATATATATATATTTATATGCATATATGTGTATATGTATATATGACATAGATATGGATATATATTTTTTGTTATTACCATAATATGATCATATTATACAAGATATAATACCTATATTTATTTACATATATCATAATGATAATATGATCATAAATATATCTGGCTTATTATATATATATATATGTAATACACACACCACTAATGACTAATAACCACAATATGATCCCGTTTTATGTATATATATACATACAGGGTATAGCCCAATTAGATTAGTGGTTTATAACCTACCCAGTTCACACACCCCCAAGTTGGGTGAAGCAGGATCTTTGGGTGATAAAATACCACATGTTCGAATTTTCTTCCAATTGTGAATCTCCGTTTCTCATTTGGCATACATCAATTATCAGTTTCCATTTGGGTTAAACCATCATTTTTTATCGTTTTTCTTCCTCAAAGCATTATAAAGCATCATGTTTCCCAATGTTTCTTCCTCAAAACCATTATATTTTCTCTATTTTTTCCTGGTGAAACCACCATTTTGAGCATTTTTCGTCCATTTTTGGTGCTTCGTGGCTGCTGCGCTGCGTAGGACTTGTCCGGCTGCGAAGCGCGCATTGTGGACGCCTTGGAACGAAGGGATGCGGCCATGACGCAGCAGGCGGAGGCGGTGAAGCAGCGACTTGGTGAGGACAACGTGGTGACTCGCGAGGCGAGATGGAAGGAGATCATGGGGATCTAAAGATTCACAGATTGGGGATTTTCCTGAAAATGGGGATATTGGAAAAATCCATTTTGGAATTAGGATTATATTATTATATTGAATTAGAATTTTTTCAATGGGAATATTGAATATCAATAATCATTTGGGGATTTTCCAATATGGCTATGGATCAATACCTATTAATACCATTTTTAGGGAGATGAACATCCATAAATCCCAGCTATTTTGATGTGAACTACAGGGGTACTATTGGTTTTGACACACTGCCATATTGATTCCTGAAAATGGTATTGGAAAAGGGGGATCTAAATCACCAACGAGATCATGGATAGATTGGGGATTAAATGGGATATAATGGGATATAATGGTGTTTTTAATGGGATATAATGTTGGAAGGGGATAGATTGGGGATTTAAAATCTGGTGGTTTGGAACAAGAATGGATTATTTTTTCATTCAGTTGGGAATGTCATTATCCCAACTGATAGATTATTTCATATTACATATATTGTATATCTAATGGGCAATATTCATTGATATCATTAGATTTTATTATTAGACCAGTACTTGTATCATTAGACCATTATCTATGATATAACATTATGGCCAATTGATATGTTATTTCCCCATTAGACCATGGATGATATTGATCAACTAACAAACATCAACTATTAATGATGGGTATATCCGAGTATATCCCATCATTTTTAGTAGAATATCTGCATTAATATTTGATACTAATAGAGAAAATCAATCTGTTTGTTGGTTTATCAATCCTATGATCTGGGGAAAAAACTTACTAGAAAAATATGATCGATCAAATATTGTATCCTACTGTTAGTATATTAGAAATGGTGGAAACTTGGGATATAATGATATATATATATATATACATAATGGGCATTTCATGCGACGTAATGGAGACAATGGAGATATAACAGTGATACAATGATAGCCCACCAGTAAATCATGGGTGAATGGGGATATAATGGGGATATACCATGTGGATACCATGCTAAATACATACTAAATGGAATATTTTACTACTGTAGTACGCTTATACATCATAAATGGGATGTCGGATATACAAATTAATGGGAATATTATCCTACCATACATAGAACCAATTGTAGATTGTACTTGACAAATGGGGATATACAATGGGGATACAATGGTATATATATATACATAATATATACATACTACTGAGGATACAATGGAAATTGATTAAGTGGGAATAACAGAAATGGTGGTATACGTATATATATATATATATAAAGATATATAATATACTGAGGATAGAATGGGATATGTAACGGACATATAGTGTCTATAATGGGGAATGGATGAAATGGTGACTTAACCAACAAAAGATGGCACGATATTAATCAACATTGAACATCGTCAGGTTACAGAGGAAAGGAATTAATCACTGAACAATTTGTGTAGTTTGGGGATTCAAGGCACGAAAACAGGGGATTTAACAAACAAAATCAGGGGATGCCAACACTGGGATTTAGCCATCAAACATGTGGTAAGGGTAAATAGGAAGGGTATGAAGCATTTTGAAGGGGAGTGATGGATCATTGCCCTGGGTGCTGCTGACTCAGCTAAGCTCAGGGAACAAAGGGCTATGGCCTAAAAAACCATGGACCACCAGCAGTGGGTGTGGTACCTGAAGATGTTGGGAAGACATCAAAACCCAGTGGTTTTTAAAGCTCGTTTTACCCATTGAAATGCGGTAAATTGAAGGTATATCCTCATTTTGCATGATTCTAAATCACCTGCAAGAAGGGGTCCCATAGAGAGGCAAGTTGGTAAGCAGAACTATGCAAACTTGGATGTATTTATGGAAGATATATCATAGTTGGATTGGTTACAAAATGAGTAAACCAACTATCCGATCATTATGTTGAAATCGGTACTAAACATATTTCTCCTAATTTTGATGCTTTTCAGCACATCTGATTTTCCTTAAGACTTGACAATGCCGGGCCAAAACCACTCAGTATTTTCCTTGGGTTGGGGCGGCAGCTGGTCTAGGATCCAGAAGAATCTTCGAAGTTCCATCATGGTGGCCGCTTGGTGGGGTCATCATGGTTACCCTCTGGTGAACTAACATAGCAATGGAAAATCACCATTTTTAATGGGAAAATCCACTATAAATAGCCATTTTCCATTGCTATGTTAGTTCACCAGAGGGTATCCAATGTGATGGGTCAAAACCTATGAAACCACGATTTTTCGGGGGGATTCGACATCCAATCACAGAAAACAGCGCATGACGCGACAATTGAAAAAGGACACCCCTGTATTTGATGGTAAACACCATGGTTTCCGGTGAAGATTTCCCCCAACAAACCAATCCATTGAATGAACCAGCTATGACTAAACGGGTACCGTTTGTGTCCCATGGTTTTGACTATCCGTCCATCTATTTCCATCCCGAGTGGGACGATGAACCCACAAGAAGGGCCGCCTGATGGATAGGTTTATGGCAGATTTATTCGGGAAATCCCCAACTTATATAATCTTGTATCCATTTATAGATTAATTTACCATATATTCAATGTTTTTTTTGTGTTTTTTTCGACAAATTAGCCTTAGTTGAACTAATATGATTAGATAAAACCACATATACTTCATATCTATGAGATAATATATATATATATATACATATATATATATATAATATATTCCAGGATTTATCATACACATATATCCCGACCATTTGGCTTTCCCCAAAACTGTCAGCCATGAGGAGATGAACGACACCAGGTTGGTTCAGATCTTGGATGCTTCCGACTCTCGGATGCACAGAGAGGTTGCTGACTTTTGTACCATAGGTCCTTTGGTCAACAGCCACATAGCTATGGACAGATCCATTTTTAATGGGAAAATCCACTATAAATGGCCATGTCATATGGTTTCATCAATGGGAGATCTCCAGGATCCAATTGATGGAGGTACGTTAGTACCATATTTCTGGCCATATGAATTGTGGGGATATTCCCTGAAATTTAGGCCTGAAAAATAGGCCAAAAATATATGGAATCGGTACCTCCAATGAATCGGTTCCTGTTGCATGGCCATCAACCTCTAAAAAGTTTATACATTCACACAAATGCTCATGAATGCCTGAGGGTTTAGGGTGTAGGGTATGCGTTTAGACTTTTTCTTCTGACTTTATAAAACCCATTGACATCAACGAACTGTAGTTATTTGCATATCATAAACCATAATTATTTGAGCTATAAACCAACTTGCAAAGAATGGGGAATTTCATGGGCAAGAGATCTGGGATTTTTTTCCACCCTGCGGTTAACATAGGGCAAATTCTTGAACTAGCCATGGAGGTTTCAGTCGAAACATGGTGACTGAAAACCAACAGAAATGGTTGAGAATGCGGATTTAATGGCTGGTTGGTGGTTTGGAACATTTGGATTATTTTTCCATATATTGGGAATAATGAATAATGATCCCAACTGACGAACTCATATTTTTCAGAGGGTTGAAACCACCAACAACAATGGGATGTAGTGGGGATTAAATGGGATTTGATGGAGATATGATTGATATAACCAACACTTAATGATACCCCACCAGTAAATAATAGGTGAATGGGGATATCATGGGGATTTATAATGGAGATATAATGTTTATACATGATGAATGGGATATAGTCGTGGGGATGTGATCCTACTATTAAAATGTGATTCGTATTTACATTTTAACCAACACCAATGGGTATACCCTCTGGTAATTTGTTACATAGCTATTGAAAATGGTCATTTAGTTCGTTGATTTACCCATTAAACATGGTGATTGTCCATAGTTATGTAAACGTTTACCAGAGGGTATATATAATAGGGATGATATAATGGAATACCGTGGGGTAAACGTTTACATAGACATGGAACTTCCCGAGGGAAACGCCGTTCGGAAAATGATATCTGCAAATGGTGGGTTTTCCACATTGATGTTAGGGGGAGTATACCCTCTGGTAAACGTTTACAAAAAACTATGGAAAATCACCATTTTTAATGGGAAAAATCAATATAAATGGCCATTTTCAATAGCTATGTTAAATTACCAGAGGGTATAACCGACAATATGGTATTTGGGTGTAGTATCTGAAACATGGAGTGTTTCCAATATATGGTCATTTTGATGGACTAATGACAATAGTCCACTGGAATTCATTGGGGTACTATATTTCAAACATGGAACAAGTCAGGACAAAAAAACGACGAAATTGACATTGGGCAGATCAGCAAGGTGTTTGAGTTTTCCAAGACTTAATGCATCCATTTCAACTTCTTGGATTGGTGAGGTAGTATTTAGATGGGGTGTAAACCAACAAAACTGGGGCGCCCCATCTTGTACAGTTTTTTTTCAGCTTTTGTCTGTTTTAATCCCAACAAATCTTTTGATGATCACAATTGACTCTTGGAATGGGGGAACTCAACAGTAGCAGCTTTGTGGATAGGACATTTCCCGGAATTTCCTACCTGATCTCAGAGGGATTAAAAACTGTGTTCTAGCGACACATATATGATATATAAGTGTATATATACATATACATATATATATATGCACATACAATGTACAAATCTCTTTCGTTGGGTTTCCACAAGTACACTTCAAGCTGACCATGCTTTATTTCGGTGATCAGGACCGAAGCCAGATGGTGCCGGTGCCGACCACCACGACGACGAACACAGTGCTGCAAGACATTTTGGACCGTTCCTCGGCGGTTGGTGTTTGTTATTTATAAACCCCTCAGTGATCATCTGCACTTAGAATGATACCTCCCAGTCAAACAGCCCAAGGGTTTGTGATTTTCCATCTTTTTGGGTGTTACTTTTTCCCCTGGTCAGCAAATATGGGCATACACATGCAAACTACAATGATTTCTGGGAGAGCCATTTGCAAGGGACGGATCTTCCACTGGGTCAGATTGCCAGCGACTAAAACAATCCAGGTGAAAGGAGAGGGGTTTTGCTCAGGAGAAGGAAGCCAACGAGACACGGGAGGGGACACAATTGTCCTGTGTTGAGTTTGAAACTGGAAGAGTATAAGGGTCAACAGTGTCAACAGTTCTGGAAACCATCATCCTATCCGTACAACTACGAAACATCATGGCCCGATGTCACCATGACATCTCTAGCAGTGATGGCTAGAAACGATCATCCGCATGGCCCAACATTTCAAGCTGGTGAACAATCATAATTTGCCCATTCCATTGTTGCTGATTATCATCTGATATGATGGTTGATAATCATTTGAGGTATGGATCAAAATTCGACATCACCATTGGATGGTACAAACATGTACAAACAATGAACAGAATCTGCGGTTATTTGGGCCTTAAACTGTTGATCCATTCCGATGTGGCATTCACCATGAAAAAGCTGCGCATCCTGAACATGCCCCGAATTTTTCCAACAAAGACAGCCCGAAAGCCATGACGCGAGTGGGTAGCACCCTTGCCACTAATCTAGTTGGGGTACAGCCTCTATTCAATGGATTGGTTCCATGGACAATTTACAGGAAGGCCCCATATTCAATGGGAAAGTCGATGGTTTCCGGTTAAGATTTTCCGTTAAACCACTCTATTGAATATATAGAACTGAGTTATCCTCTGGTAAACTAACATAGCTATGGAAAATCACCATTTTTAATGGGAAAATCCACTATAAATGGCAATTTTCAATAGCTTTTTGTATGTTTACCAGAGGGTATGCTATGATTATGATCACCACCTACTATGCCTGGGATGGACATGGCTGGGTGGCTTGAGCTACGGCTACAGGGTCATCATGTGTTTCACCCCTTGCAGCTGATTCTGCCCCTCATCCAAGAAACACGGAAACAGGGGTGATTTTTTCTCTTTTTTTTCGTAATGTCCCAAAAAGATAGAAGTTGGTAAAATCATGTAAAATCCTAGTAACATGGTGGTAAATCACAGTTCGATCGTTTTTGAAGGTGACAACAAATTCTCTTTATTGACACTGACACATTGTTTCTTGACCATGGGTATATTCATATGGGGCATATTCCCACCGTTTTACGGCAATTCACAGGGAAAAAATGATGAAGATCCATCCTGAAACTGCTGAATGTCAAGGTTTGGAAGTGACGGTGAATGTCAAGAATGAGGGTGAGGCAACCAAAGATACCAAAGAGACAGCGGCTGAGGGTGAGGTGTTGTACCCCACCGACTGGGCAGTCATTGTTGCTTGTCTGTGGTGGATGATCCTTTTTTCGGAGGATATCATCCCCAATGACCCGTGGGTTTTTTTCGGGTTTTTGGCAAGGCCATGATTGGTGGTGACTGGAACCATGGAATTTTATGACTTTCCATATCTTGGGAATTTCATCATCCCAAGTGACGAACTCATATACTTTCATATTTTTCAGAGGAGTAGGTCAACCACCAATCAGCGATGAACAGCAGAAATTCACCCAGGGCCACAGGAGGCCTCCTGGTCCCGTGAACATAAGTGGAAATCTATGGGCTACATAGGGGTCCCAATGGTAACCAAATGGAAGCTTACTAAGACCCTTGCTGAGTGTTGCTGGGTTAGAAAAAAAATGGATTGAATCCGGAGATCATATCCCATGAATATCCCATAAACATCTCATTAATATCCCATTCATATCAAGTTGGTTGGTTACTTTGGAACATCTTTTGGACTCCGGTTTCGAACCTGATTATTCCACCCAACCTTGGATAGATAGTTTCATCTCTATTCTTTTTTTTGCGAACGGAACATAGTTATCATAACCATAACCAGCAAGAGATGACATTTTTTTCATGGACTATACCAAAGATTCATCAGATTCATCAGATATTGATGGTTTTCTGGTTACAAGATGCTTTTTAAGTTTCCATTCAAACTTTGTATAGTTTCCATAATTTCTAGAAGTTTCCGTTCAAAAATGGTATAGTTTCCATAAAACAAATATGTTTTTTTGTTTTTTTTTCCCGGAAATTTCCATGATTTTTTTTTCCACCAAAAGGATGGCCCAATAGCATCGCGTCTCTCCCTTAGGGCGCCTTGGTGCTGGTCATTGTCTTCGTCACGGCCGTGGTTTGTTATTCTCGCTGCCTGTCGTTTGTTTTGAGCGAAAAAAACGGAGTTGGCCCTGGTAGAACTCTGGTTTTGGCCTGTAAAATGCCACGAAAATGCTGGTAAATCTAGGTAAATCTCAAAAAAATGGAGATGTCCGACACGTCATTTTAGGGAAGTCCTATGCATGAAGATGTACGTCAACGTCATGGCAAGGGAAGCCACAGCTCTCATGCATTGATGGATTTTCCATGAAATGGTACATCATGCTGGTAAATCTCATAGATGGAGCGAACATGCAATGCAACAAAACAGCAATGCCATATTTTTCATGACGTATCAAAAAATCAGAAAACATATGATAGATATGATTAGTATAGATATGGAGATTTCCTAAGTCATGGGGGTACCCCCAGTTCTCATCCATTGAGAGATTCACATTTTCCCATGGAAATAAACCATCCAGCTATTGGGGTACCACCATTTTGGGGTACCAGCATTTATGGAAACCCTCATATATATATATATACACTGTTAAGTAGCAACATTGTCCAACACACGTTCATGTACAGTTCCAACATGTCACTGGATGTTCCTGGCAACATCTTGGATCAACAAGGCCTTGAGCCAGGCCT
>Ga0126342_10018279_pt1 | contig 12033 bp, 8 predicted proteins | sample Cyp1metagenome_FD_92528 | JGI IMG/M metagenome (GOLD analysis project Ga0126342, IMG submission 92528) | Coral microbial communities from Lord Howe Island, Old Settlement Bay, Australia - Cyphastrea 1 metagenome | ecosystem: Host-associated > Invertebrates > Cnidaria > Coral ... | reverse complement strand
TGACTGTAGAAGTTTAACGGGGGTGGGAGAATTAAACCCTTATTGAAGATCTTCAATGAATGTAGAAGTTTAACGGGGGTGGGAGAATTAAACCCTTATTGAAGATCTTCAGTGAATGTAGAATTTTAACGGCGGTGGGAGCTTCGATATTCCCTAATATCTTTGTTGATCTTCCCAATTGAATGTAAAGTTTAACGGGGGTTGGAGTTTAATATTCCCTAATACCGTTTTTGTTTTTCCCATAGGAATTTCGGTTTTTTTCGATCCCTTTTTTTAAAATAGTCCCTAGTACCTTTGCTGTTTTTCCCATAGGAATTTAAGGTTTAATGGGGGTGGGAGTTTAACATTCCCTAATATCTTCGTTGATCTTCCTAATTGAATGTTAAGTTTCACGATTTGAGAGTTTAAAATTTCCTAGTACCTTTTCTGTTTTTCTTATAGAAATTTCAAATATTATGCTGTTTTAGTTTTTCCCATAGGAATTTCGGGTGTTTTGACCTTGTTTGTTTAATAGTCCCTAATACCTTTGTTATTTTCCCATAGGAATTACTGTAACTTGCAAAATCATTTGTTTGTGAATTGTAGATATATACGCTGCAACGCCTGGGCAGAACCCAGGCGTTGCGCGTATATATACATGTGGTGTGTGGTACTGGTAGTTATCTTCACTGGATATGAATTTATATGATGATGCTGCGGCTGCTGATGATGATGATGATGATCATGATGATGATGGTGGTGGTGGTGATGATGAGGATGATGATGGTGATGATGATGGTGATGGTGATGATGAGGATGATGGTGATGGTGATGGTGATGGTGAGGATGAATGTGATGATGATGGTGATGGTGAGGATGAATGTGATGGTTATGATGATGATGATGATGGTGATGATGATGTGGGTGTGGATGTGCATATTGTATACATTTTATATTTTATATATGTATGTTGTATAATACTGCCTGTGGGTTGTTTTAAGCCTGGTTTCTTCCTCATCAGAGGATGATTATCTAACTTACCCATCCCCCAAAGAAAATCAACAAGAACTGTTTTATAAAAATCTGAGAATCTGTGGATTTGCGCTGGATATAAATCTACAGCGTGTCCAAATCAAGTTAAAGCTCATAGGGGGGGCATCTTGTAATCGCCAGCAGATGTTCAGCCCTGGAATCGGGATCCATTGGTCAATATGAAGGGAACCTCTGAAAAATGGACCCCCAAAATGGAGAGATCCGATACTTGTAGTAGTTACCCGACTTTGAAGTGACATGCAACATCATTCAACCATTTTTCATATTATACACCTCCTGGATGTCATATATAACACATCTAGATATAAAAGAAAATATGAAACATAATACCTTTAATTAAAAAAAAACATGGAGAGTCGAGAGTCATCAGACCTACCAATCTCCAACGTCCCAAGTGTGGGCGTTTTTCAACGATGGCCGCAGATTACGCAGAGCTCTTCGAAGGCAGCACCTGATGTGGAGCCCGGGAGCTCAGTTGATGGGGATGTGATGTAGGATAGCTAAGTTGTTTTTGTTCAGATCAGATATTTCATTATGGTTGATGGTAGAGTTATGGCCCTCAATAGTTATAGTATAAATGGGTTTATAATTCCTATTATTGAGGTTATATATATATATATATCAGTACGAGCATAGTTATAACTTTTAGTTGGGTCATAACTGTATATATTTCGAACCATAGTAATGGTAAATTACCAGAGGGTAACCACTTCATCATCCTCCCTAACTATGGTTTTTGGTGGATATGACTATGGTTCATGGGGGTTATAAACCAACAAACATCACTGCGAGGCACCAGGGGGTTCTTCTCTATTCTTGGGAGGTGAGGCACGAAGATGATGATAGTCCGACATCGAGCCAAAAAAAGGTGAAGCACATGCTCTGTTGTTTGGAGGTATGAAAAAATACAGCTATAGATATTATAGATATTATATATATATATATATTTATTTATTTATATATTTACTTATTTATTTATTTATTCTTATATTTATATATGTATTATATATATAGTTTGAAGATGAATTGCTGGTATCAATGACCCAATTTAATTCTTGGGGTTGAAGTCCGATAGTGCTCCCTCCGCAACTGTTTCACGTGCAGCAAAGACTACCACCTGGGATACAGAGTGGCAGGATGCAGCAGGTACCTTTTGGGAGTTTTGAGTGGTGGTCATACAATCTGGACATAACTATGGAGATATCAATCATGGACAAACTGGAATACAACGGAATATGATGAAATGACTGACAACTAATGGGATATTACTGTATGGGGATAGGAGTATTTCTTTAGAAAGAAGGCCAGTAAAACCTTTCTCAAACAGAAACCACAGCCTCCTTCATATTAGATATACTCTCCGGCAATCAAAGTTGGCAAGCTGATTTTCCTGTGAAAATTCGGAGATTTCCCAGCCAACCATGTTTAATTACCGAAGGGCAATCCCATTATCCCATGCAATTATTATCCCAACTAGTATCCATTTCTTTATCGCATGTTTTTTTACCAATTATTCTCCCAACTATTATCCCAAGTATTGTTAGTACTACATCTGTATTCAGAATTCAGTGGTACATCATGTGAGCAGTGGCTGCTAAACCCCTGTTGGTTGATGATTAGTTCAGGATTATATTACCCTTATTGGGGATTGTAGGGGAATCCTGTTCTTAACCCACCAGGTTTTTAATGGAATGACGACGACATTCGCCGCTCAGAAGCCACATCTCCAAGAAGCTTTTCTTCCTGAACGTGCTCGAGGCAGAAACGGCCCTTGCTGCCAGGATAGGATGGAGTTGGCAATGAGGAAGGACCTCTCTAGTTATGGCTAAAATTGAGAAAGATATCTATCGATATGTTCAGACAAGTTGCATGTTTTTTAATTTACAGTAATGTTATGTAATATGAAATATGTTTACTTTACTTGGGTAATCTGATGTGTTTGTTGATGATATGCTCACTTCTTCACTTGTTCATTCGGATTTTCCCTTGCCATGTTTGATGTGGGAGGTCTATGTAAACTATAGGGAACTATAGAGATTTCACCATGAAAAAAAGGGGGATGTGACAGGATTTTAGCATCAAAACATATGGATGCAGCATGATGACTATCCAAAACATAGATGTCCTTTTCCAATTGTTTGATTGATGAATACACGGGTTTGTTTACCCCTCTAACAACAGGTAAATGATGATAGATGGCATACCAAACAGGCCCCTCTATGTTTACCGAAAGGACATTATTGATCCAAAATGGATCAACATGTTTTTTTCTCACAACAAGTCAGCTGAATTTTCGAACGCAGGTGAAGGGTGGCGTATCGGAGGGCGACTTCAAGTTCAAGTTGGTCACAGTGGGAGACTCCGGAGTTCGAAGACCCAAGGGATGTCGGATTTCAAAAAAGGCGAGGTACCGGAGGTACCTGGGAAGGCGAACGAAGATCTACATGGAACCAAGCAGCTTTTTGTTCTGTCAAAAGAGATGCAGGGTTCCAGGGTTCCTGTCATTGTTCCCTAAATCAATCTAAGGAACCAATTGTAGGATGAAATCAATGAAGCATGAAGCAAAGCCAAGATATGATAGATAGCCATTCTGATATCTGTGTTTTTCTCGTTTGGGTTGTCAGGGTGAATTCCTTTGCATGCGGAATGTAGGTTTGATATGGTCATGAATTTCCTGAATTATGAAGTATGGGCCTAGCAGCAACAAAGGTTGGTGTGCCTTTTACCATTGAATCGATTTACATCCACAGTAAAGCCATTAGTTTACCATTAGGTTCCAGATTTGCTTGGTGTTTCATGTGTTTTTTCTTTTTCCATCCTTATTTGGGATAATGCTCCCCACTTCACACATTTTTGCTGTACCAACTGGGTATGTTTCGGTGCTTCGGCCTGTCTGCAAAGATTGGTGACCAGCTTGCGCATTCTGCTGCACAATTCCAATAACTACTATAACTCATGTACCCTCTGGTTATTTAACATAGCCATGGTATACATGGCCCATAGAAATAGATGGTTTACCTATTAATAGCATGGTGATTTTCCATGGCAAACTGTTAGTCATAACCAGATGGCCAGTGGGGTTCATTTTATCTATAGATTATGTAAACCTTGGCAATGAACCACATATCCACTGGGTCCAACCATGCAAGCAGCACAGTCTGTACATGTCACCTTGTCACATGTCGGGTCGGGTGGTTCGTGAAAAGGGAAGTCTGCGATACTGGTGGAATAGTGTTGCTGGAAACTATACAGCATATGATATATTATGCTTATATATAAATATAAATGTAAAAAATAAATAGATATATATATATATATATATCCAAATACATATACCTTCATTTCACTGATTCATTGAAAATAAAAAGGGGAACTATACAGATTTAATAGATATATATATATGATATTCTTATCAAGCCTTTCCAGCGACGGAGCAGGTGCCCTTGTGGGGACGTTCTTTATTTCTGCTGACTTGAGCCGTTGTTGCAGTGTGCTGACTGTGATGAATTAAAACCCCGACTGTTGATCAACAAACTGAAGGAAGTAGCATCTGCTGATCTTTTCAAAGAAGCAGTGGACATCTTGTCTAGAGGAGAAAGCTTCTGGACGTGGGAAGACAAGAATGATTATAGCGGTATGGATTTTTCCACATTTTGCTCTTTGAGAGGAAACACCATCTCTTGCCTATGTGGAACTCCGCATGGTGATTCTTATGACGGGAACCCATCCTACCAGGACGCCCAGATGGTTGATCGCAGCTGAGAATTCATTGTGAGTTCTCATCCCATCCGGCCGCCGTTCCTCTTACTATGACATAATGTCTCATATGATCATAATATAGTTCAATGCTTCCTGTTATCATAAAGGCTGTAATATCATGTATCCAATTTACTATACTATCATGTATTTTTTATATCTGTTACTTATCAGATTACTGTATATATCTTGGTAAATTATAATATTTCACTAACCTGAATAGTTTGGCCATTTGGGGATGATTTCCCTTAAACAGAAACATGATTCCATTGAGGGAGAACAGTGAGGTCGGTATAATTTACCCGGATATATTGTCAACAGATATAAATAGTACATAAGAGAGTAATATCTACTATATAATATAAAGAATAATATCTCAGAATATATTACTACTTGGTGGCTCATCCCACTTAGTAAGTGGGTTATAACCCCAGTTATAAGTGGATTAACCCTACTTATCCCATGTCAATCACTGGGGTTATAACCCGCTTACGAGCCGTGGGATGAGCCACCAAGTATCTATTATATAGTAATACCAGAATATATTCTACTATATCTATAGTATTCTATTTACTATCTATTACTATCTATTACTATCTATAATATATTACTATCTACATCTATCTATTATATATTGTCGGGCTTTTCAAAAAAATACCACGAAATTTTGTCCTGTCCATCCCCATCTCCACTTGAATCCTCCGGCTCCAGCGTTTCATCAAGGTTGGAAAGTCCTGCTTGCTGACGCGCTTCGTGCAGGACGAGAAGATAACTACAATATGGGGCCCCCAAACCACACGTTATGTTTGTTGGTTTCTAACCCCATCTAACTATAGTTATGACATGTTATAACTACATATAACTACCATAAACCATACTGAAGCTAGTTATAAACCAACTTAGCTCTCTAGGGGTCCCCACATTTGTACGATAATTTTGAATGGGATACCTAGTGAAAAGTACGTCTTTTTTTAAAATGTTTTGTACCACCTTTTTTGATGGGAAACTGGATCTGGATATCTGGATCTGATTAAGAAAGCTAGGGAGAAACCAGTGTATCTAAGATTGCCAAAGGATTATTGTTCCGGATATGTGGGTAAATCGATTGAATGTATACAATGGGTGCTTGGTTCCCTCAACACAACTAAGGATCCGAGCGGTGATAAAAAAGTGATATAACTAGCATACTTAGGATTAACTTTGGGTGAATTGATGGTTAACACTTTCTCTTGCCATAAATGAGGATGAAAACATCCAGTTTCCAGAGGAACTGGGGCGTTCCAGCAGTTTCATCCATGGGTAAACCCTGGGGTCCTGTCAATGGGCCGGCGCTGTAGATTCATTAGCCATGTTTCTCTTTCAGAAAGGCTTGTTGCCCACGCCGGAACTGCCAATAGGTTATATATATAATTATTAATTTGTGTAAAATATGGCAGTTTCGCGCTGTCAACAACCTCTTGTTCATTCTACATGGTTGTGGTTCCCAAATCAGAAAAAAAAACAATCATTCAAGACTACTGGGATCAAGGTTAAGTATAGACTAGCACCAGACCAGAACATTGTTTTTTTCTCAAAGTCATCAGGAAGCCCAGGAAGCAACCCACCAAGAATCCCAGGAAGCAACCAAGGAGATTGACTCAGATTCTCAGGAATCTCAGGAAGCAACCAAGGAGGCTGAGTCAGATTCATCATCCTCGTCATCGTGTTCGTCTTCTACATCCTCACCCATCCGGAAGCTTCGAGACACGAGCTATCGTACGGGAAGTGACTGAGGGATTTGGCTTAGTGAGGGAGCCTTTAGCAGAGACCTGTGCAGAATGCACTACGGCATTGGATCATATCCAAGGTCTCTTGAACAAAGCTCTGCAGTAGTATAAACGAAGTGTGTAATTAAGGACTGAGATCTGGCATCAATGAACCACAGCAAACTTGGCACCAAAAAACCTTGTCTTCCGACGCTGGCAACAAGCCCCTCCCTTCTCTTTTTGCATGTAGATTTATCCTAGTTTTATCCTATAGCTTGTTATCGCTTAAGAACAAGAGTGATCAAAAATAAGAAATCTGATCATTTAAGTAATCCAACTGATATATGATATCCGATGGATTTCTTCCCCAGTGACCTTGATTTATTCCCCAGCTTTCTGTGCGAACGTTCATCCCTAGTTTGCTTAACGTGGCAGCGCGTGAAGTTCAGGTGAACTGATGAGAATAGAATGGGATATAAACCAAGAAATACGCTCTGGTAAACTAACAGTTTGCGAACTGGAAAATCACCATTTCTTTTAATGGGCAATAATTTATCATTTATTTAATTTATATATACATATTATTTAACGGTTAAATAACATAGCCTTGTTGGTTTATCATTCTATTCCCATTTCATCAATTTTCATCATTTCATTATCATGCTACCAGCTGTGGCACCCCATTTGTTGGTCATGTCTCTAAGTTGTGCCGACTGCAGGATTACTATTCCGACTGTCACATCTCCACCATTGGCGTTGACTTCAAAACGGTTCTTTGGACGAAGCAAATCGGGCGGTGTGGCTGTGGGAAGTCAACATGTGTCACGGGATGGGGTAGTTGCACCTCAACAAATCTCTCTCTCTATATATATATATTGTGTATATATATATATATAGTAAATTTCCAACAGTTAGAATATGTTTTATAGATATTTACGTATATGGTTTTATTCTAACTGCGAGGGGTCTGTTTTTTGTTTTTTAACGCAGTTAGAATATTTTATATTTGTATAATTATATTTATATATATATTTGAATATGTGTTTCATTTTTTTTGATATGATTATGTATATATATATAGTACCTGCAGCTGACATGGGAGTTGTCGGACATACCCAAAAAAAGCAAACTCCCATGTCATCTGCAAAGTGAAAAAACAAAAAAATGCGTAAGTCCCGTATCATCTGTAAAGTGCCTCGGAAAAGAAAACACATGACATGGGACCTCTGCATCCAAAAAGATGCAAAACATGTCATGTCAACTAACTCACACACTGTACATTTCACATCCCACATGAACAAAGATAGTATATGAGCGTATGACTACCTACTAGCAGTTGGAGTAATCCAATATTATACGTCAGCAGTTAGAATATTCTAAAGTCACATGAATCCATTCACCTCCTTGTTCTATTTAGCAACTATTTAGCAGCTATTCAGAAGCTATTTAGTAGCTCTTTAGCATTTATTCAGCAGCTATTTACTAGCTATTTAGAAGCTATTTAGCAGCTATTCCGAAGCTATTTAAAAGCCATTTATCAGTTATTCAGTAACTATTTAGGAGTTATTTTGCAACTATTTAGCAGCTATTTACTTCATTTTGAAAACCGTCCGGACGGGTCGGAGCTGAGCAGCTTTTAAAGGAATTTAAAGGAAATTTGAGGAATTCAACTGAATTTGAAGGAATTTTCACACAATTTAAAGGAATTGGAAGTCCCATGTCATGTGGTAAATTCGTTTTTTCAGAATTTGGAATTTAAATGAACTTAAAAGAATTTTCAAAAATTAAGGAATTGGAAGTCCCATGTCATGTGGTAAGTTCGTCTATTAAGGAATTTTAAGGAATGTAAAAGAATTTACATGAATTTTAAGGAAATTAAAAGAATTTAAAGGAATTTAAATGAATTTAAAGGAATTTGAACGAATTTCAAGGAATTCCAAGGAATTTAAATGAATTTAAAGGAATTTGAAGGAATTTTGAGGAATTGGAAGTCCCATGTCATGTGGTAAATTCGTTTTTTCAGAATTTAGAGGAATTTTAAGGAATTAAAAAACAAAAGGAATTTAAAGGAATTTAAAGGATTAAAAAAAAAAAGGAAATGGAAGTCCCATGTCCTGTGGTAAATTCGCCTTTTAAGGAATTTCAAGGAATTTTGAGGAATTTAAAGGAATTCAAAGGAATTTAAAGGAATTTTGGCGGTTTTTGGTTTATTTAGTTTCTATATTCAAATTGTTTCAAAACATTGCAGTTAGAATATTTTTCAACAGTCCTGTAGCAAACAATCAACCTTTATATATAATATTGTTGGCAGGCTAGCATTGTTGGCTACCAACTATTAATTTAAATGTGCCAGCATTGTTGGCTACCAACTATTAATATGAATGTGCCAGCATTGTTGGCTACCAAATATCGATATATATATATATATATATTCTAATGATATTTATATATATAGCGTTTATTTTTTAATTTTACTCAAAATATTATGACTTTCAATAACATATGTTTCAAATCAGTATATATATATATATATATATATAGAGTTTCATTTACATATATATATATATATATATATATATATATTTATTTATATATTTATATATTTAAGAAAACAACAAAAATAATATTTAAATATGAAATATAATATATATATATATATTCTAACTGCAACAAAAATATTCTAAGTGCGACGTTTTTGAAAGTAACATTTTTCCATTCTAAGTGCGACCAAATCAAATTTACATATTCTAACTTTTGGAAACCCACTATATATTGAATTTGATGGTAAGCAAGCAAAATAAAACAGTGTTTCTTGATGTTTCTTCTAGTTGTTTGCTAGTGAACCGACCCAAGGAACCGCAATGTCAACCCTGGCTTATCTTAAATCTTGACTAATTGGGATGGTACAGTAACCCCACCAAAATCGTCTTCTACACTACGATCATGACTGCTAGCCTCCCAAAGTTTATCCTGGACGTTTATGAATGGATGCAAAACAACAGATATCCCATGAATATCTTTAGTGGTTGGTGGTTGGGAACATTTGTTATTTTCCATATTTTGGGAATAATAATCCCAACTGACTAATATTTTTCAGAGGGGTTGAAATCACCAACCAGCATGAATATCTCCATGAAATACCAGCATTTTAACGATGGTTTTTGTGTTACCTTCCTATAGGTGGTGACCATGGTCAAGGGCCGCTTGGTGAAACTGCAGCTCTGGGACACCGCTGGGCAGGACGGGACGGGAAACGCAACGTGAGCAACGGCGGTGTTCCAACCAGATGGTGTCAGAGGGCTGGGAAAAAACTGTAAAACTCATGTTTTAACGGAACAAATCATCTATATAAATATCTTTACACAAAACTAATATCATCATATGTTATCCATTATTGCATCGCATTATACAATTACATATATATATATATATATATACATCTTAATTTTGGTGATATTCCGATTTGCTTTTGGCAATCAAACCTGGCAGTCATACATAATCAGTTTGACTAAAGCTATACTGATACCCCAATAAATTACAATATCCTATCGTATAGCAGTCAAATGTTATAACATGGGATACAATAACTTGGTATATGGCAAATGGCATAGGTTGTGATACAATATTATATTAGAAGCAAATCACGCCATTTGATAGTAATATTGTGATATGATAATGGCATTACTGGGATACAATCTGATACAATAAGGTATACTGTAGAAGCAACAACATGATATTTGGGGTTGTACGAAAATGTGCAATCTGATAATCATAACAATAACAATAATGATAATCATATATACTTATACATCATGTTATTGTCATACCAGTAGTACCGCACAAGGCGGTGGCGGAAGTTTTAAGAATATGAAACCTATAGGAAGGGCTGGTTGTTGTGAATCACGGATGGCAGAGCGAATCCACTGATGGACCGGCAGGTGGTTGGAGTTGTGCTTTCTGAAGTGGCTGCAATGGTTGCAGTGGTCACCTCACCACAACTGCTGGATGTAGTGTGGTGTAGTGCAGTTGCAGTTGTAGCTGCCGTTGTAGCTGTAGTTGTAGTGTAGTGTCGTTGAGCTGTAGCTGTAGTGTAATGTAATTAGTGTAGCGAAGTGTAGTTGTAGTTGTAGTGTCGTGCAGTGTAGTTAGATTAACGTAGTGTAGTGTAATGTAGTGCAGTGTAGTATGTGTAGTGTAGCGTAGCATAGCGTAGTGTAATCTAGCGTAGTGTAGTGTAGTGTAGTATGTGTAGTGTAGTGTAATGTAGTTGTAGTTGTAGTTGCAGCTGCAGTTGTAGTTGTAGTGTAGTGTAGTGTGGTGTAGTGTAATGTAACTAGATGTACAGTAATTGGTGTAGTGTAGTGTAATTAGTGTAGCGTAATGTAGCGTAGTATATTTGTAGTTGTAGAAGTAGTGTAGTGTAGTGGTAGTTGTAGTTGTAGTTGTTGTAATTGTCTATCTATCTCATCTATCTATCTATCTATCCACCTATCTATCTATCTATCTATCTATCTATCTATCTGTCTACCTGCAAGCTTGAAAACGAAGCTATTCTGCGAGACTTCCTCATTTTTCAAATTTGACAACATCAAAAACGTAACAATTCTGCGTGACTTCCTCATTTTTCGAAGTTGACAACATCGAGAACGAAGCAATTCTGCGACACGTCTTCATTTTTTGAATTGGACAACATCCAAAACGAAGCAATTCTGGGAGACTTCTTCAGTTTTTGAATTTGACAACATGCAAACAAATGAATTCTGCGAGACTTCCTTCAAAAATGGAAAGTTGAGTGCAGACCTGACAGCCTCGTACCAATGCGTTTTGCGATTTTTCCACTCGACCTGTCGAAAGTACTGCGCCTGCCACGAAAAATTGATGCCAGGTCATGCGAAGTGCTGCACCTGACATGCAAAATCATCTTAGCAAACTACATCTGACCTCCTAACATCTCTGATGAACATGTCTTTTGTACTGCGCCTGCCACGCGAAATGCATCTTTGAAGATCCTCTTTAAATGTCCCACGCCTGCCATCGTTTTTGGAAATGCTGCAAAACCCTCACGTTTTGCTCACTTTTGACAAGGTGCACAATCCCTTGCGCCTGCCACACGAAAGCACATCTGAACCTTCAAAAGTGCTCCGTACCCGTCAGTTTTTTGCACTTTTGACTTCGAAATGTGCTTCGCGCCAAAACAGCGTGCACTTTTTCGACATCTCAACTTCCAAAAAGTGGTCCGAACGTGAGGTGTTTTTAGCTTTTTCACTTGCAAATGTGCTTCGAGCCGCAACAGCGTGCACTTTTTCGACATCTCAACTTCCAAAAGTGGTCCAAACGTGGGGTGTTTTTAGCTTTTTCACTTGCAAATGTGCTTTGTGCCACAACGGCGTGCAATTTTTCATCTCTCATCTGGCCAGCTGGCTCCGCACCCGCCGCTTTAGCGAGCCTACTTTTCGACCCTCCGGAGCCACAAATCATTGGAAAAACATAGTGTTTCGCG
>Ga0126342_10018278_pt1 | contig 12033 bp, 6 predicted proteins | sample Cyp1metagenome_FD_92528 | JGI IMG/M metagenome (GOLD analysis project Ga0126342, IMG submission 92528) | Coral microbial communities from Lord Howe Island, Old Settlement Bay, Australia - Cyphastrea 1 metagenome | ecosystem: Host-associated > Invertebrates > Cnidaria > Coral ... | reverse complement strand
AGCATGAGCCAAAGAGTGTGGATAATACTGGGTCCCGCCAAGCCGGGTTAATACCAGTCCCTTATCCGCAAAAGGATTTCCTTCCCTTTTTGTTCCTCTTTTTGTGTTTGGAGTTTTTACTCCCAGTCCCCCCTGCCCTGCCACGTGTGGCATGCTCAAGTTGAGGCAAGGGAGATCTTCTGGAACGGAGAAATTGGCGGTGAAACGTCGTCGCGTGGGGGGTGAGCTTTAGTTCAAATTCGGCCAAAGTGGCTAAACCACTGTTGATATACAGTCGGGCCGTCCGGCTTGACTGCCATCGCCCTTGTACAAGCAACCTATCCAGCTGTCCGTGTTTTTGGAAATAAAAAGTCGCCCCTCCTCGCCGGAGCGAATATGGACGATACTGATACTCCTGTAACCCGAGGGCTTCAACTGCATTATTAAACAACTTTCGCCACTGGTGGGCTGGTGGGCATAAAAGGGATCCGTGAGGCGTCACTTGTTTCCACTGCCAAAGTCGCCTCAAAGTATCCTCTTCCGTGATAGTGACGCTTTCAGCGGCCCCTACCCTTTTCCCTGCCTTGGTCAATCCTAAGGATATGACCGCGACAGAAGTGGGACCCTCTTGAGCCACATCTCGGTTACGCACACTTAATAGTTCACCGGTGCGTAGTAGTCCATAAAATGCAAGAAGCAGTGACAGGGCAAACTTTGTTTGATTGTGGAATAAGGCATACCCCGCCAGCGTTTGCAGGGCTTGTTCCGTCAAAGGAGGGGCACGACATGGGATCTCATTAGCTACCCAAGTTTTGAGGAGTCTCCAGCTACCCAATAGGGTGCCTTTGAGATGTGGATCCCTGTCTTGTAATCCTGCAATAGTGTCTGATGCAAGGCTACGCCCCTCCCCTTCGCTCCACAGGTATTCCAGGTAATCGGACAATATTGGATCAAGGCTGGCTCGCAGCTTGGGGAGAATGATTGAGTTGGATTTTAAGTAAGCAAAAAAAACTTGCCAACCGCATTGTCATACCGCTGCCTGGTCTTGGGCTGAACAGTGAGGTGTTTTAAAGGCCCTAGGTCTTTCCGCGTGGCTTTTCTTTCTGCTTTGCTCCTACCTTCCAAATGACACTTCATTTGCCTCCCCATTTCCGTCGATTCCGACCCCTCGAGGGGGCATCTGCCGGATTGAGGGCAGTGTGAACATATGTCCACACTGCAATGTTCTGGGAAAGCAAGAGCAATGCATTAATCTTAGCCACGGTTCGTCTCAATTTCCTGCTTGATGTGCGCCCTCTCGTCAGCGTGTGGAGACACACCAGCGAATCAGTCAAATGAACCAATCTTTGTTTTCTGGCACCTTGTCTGAGGATGCGCCATCTGAGTGCACATAGGATGGCTCTCATCTCGAGATTGTTGATATGCTCCTTGGTTCCTTTCCATTTCCAGGAGCATATCGTCCGCCAGACCCACAGGTTAGATGGGATACTGGCTCTCTAACGATGGTACCTGAGGGTCTCCTCTGTTGTAGAGGACAGGAGAATGTCTTCTCCCTTGATGCTCACCATGTTCAGCAGTTTTTTGACCAGTATTAGCTCATTTCCCTTTGTGAGCCGTTTTTTGCTATTACCCATCAGGGGTCGCGCTAGAAAGGAGGCAAGGTCTCGCTGGGGCCCTGGTGCAGTTGCTTCAATACACTCCTGAACAGTGAGCGCTCGTGACAGCCCTAAACATTTGCCCAACTGGCACAGTATCCAACACACCACAGTGACATTCCAGGAGTTTCCTATAAGGGTTAACCTTTCATCGTTGTGTTCACGGCTGCCCTGTTTAGCCTTTGGAAGGCAGGCAACTGTGTACCCTCTAGGGAAACCCATAATGACATCTCTTTCGTCAGCCCCCAGTAGCCGGTGATCAGTCCCTCGCCACAACTGATAGCAAAATTGGTACTGATATGGGGGGAAACGGTACTCATCTTGTTGCCAGTGAGCATATTCCTCAGCCGAGAGTTTGTCAACCCCAGCGGGTCGGCGCCCTGGGTAAGGCCGTGGCCTAGATGTAGTAAAGGTTGGGAACCTGTCAGGGCCCCCCGGTTGCCACCCTGGGGTGAGATACCTTTCCGTCTGCACCTGGCCTTGCAACGTGATAATACCATGTGTCTCCCATTTTGTATCAGTAGGTTGGGAAATTTGTATCCCTGGGCCATCCTCTAGTTCCCAGGTTACCCAATACAATCTTGGTCGTCGTGCCAAACTCACTCCTTGCGCATCAATTGCCCATGCCTGGCACCCAAAGGCTTCGCTCATAACTGCTCGATCAGATGAATCCATGGACTGCACCGACTCAGCGAGAAGTTGCACTTGAGCCCAGGGAAAAGCTTGTTGCAGTAATCGCCTAATTCGGGGCACATGAGCAAAGAGTCGGCTCCTATGGTCCTTAAGAGCACCTTTCTTGTCAGCGTTAAGGCCGCTAACGCCTTGACACGGCGGCCCCGCTCCCAGGACCACCAGCCCCACTTGGGTATACTGGCATGCCCACTGCTTCACCATCTCCTGGTCAACCTTTTCCACATCGTCCACAAACAGTGTGCCTGGAAACCTGGACTCTAGGACCCGCGACGCTCTGGGGTTAAGCTCTACGCTCACATGACCTGCAACTGGCAAACCTGCTGCGTCCGCTGCAACCCTAAGCGCTCCTATCCCATCGAACAGCCCGACTGTCAGCACCTGAGTCATCTCCTCAAGGGCTGCCACATCCCCTCTCACAGGGCAAACTGCGGCCATCTGGCCCAAGTTGGACAGACCCCGACTTACAGTCACGCCTCCGCCCTGGGTTGACGCATCACTCGCTGTGACCAACTCATTGGGGGACGCACGAAAGTCCAACCGCGCCAACGGCACTAGGGCCAAAAATCGGCAAATCTCTAAACACACTGTTGCTGGAATTTCCAGCCTGATGACCACCGGATAGCGATTGAATTCCTCAATAAACGACCATATGCTGTTTAATCCTCCCATCAAAGCTCTCCTGAACGTAGCGATGTATACTAGGCCTCCCGCAACCACCTGCATCTCCTTCTGACTGCATCGCCCAGCCGCCACTGTCATCAAAGCCAGTTGGGTGTATTTCAAAATCTTATCGGGCTTAGGGTACGCACACCCCACAGAGCCGTCTACAACGGCTCCCTGCACCTCCGCATAAGAGCTCCGCTGCACCGCCTTCTTGGGATGGCGCGGTATGTTCCAATGTTCATACTCCTGCCTCAGCGCCAAAGTGGACTGGCTGGGCTCTCCCTTCAATATTCCCGCCAGGTGGCGATCCACTTTCTCCATCTCGTCAAAATTGTCAAGATAGACGCGATGCATCACATCTGTGGAGGGAAACATTCTATCCTTCCTGAGCTCCTGCTCTGGTCTCAACCGTTTTCCGCTAGGGATTCTTTTTGAAGCCTGGGATACAATCATCCGATGCACATGCTGTGCTAAGCTGACACTGTTTTTGAACCCCATTGGCAGAACTTTTGCTACCAGGTAGTGTTTGCCCGTCTTACCTGGATGGAACTGCTCCGCAACCACCTTGTTGAACCCTAAAAACCGTCGCCATGCAGGCGGAACGGCGAAGATGTAAAAGAAGCATCTCACATCTTCCGAGGAGATCAACAATTCCTGGCTAGGCATTAACATCAAAGGCCCAGTGGAAGACCAAGCGGGCAGTGTCGAGATATCTCCTTGGATTCCCCTACACACCGCGTTGAGAGGAATAAGATTCATTATTAAGCGGTGGACAGGTGTGCCACCACACATTTCACCTTTTTCCACTCCAAACAGTCCATTCAGCAACGGTTTTCCCGCTACATGGAACAACTCTTGTTCGGCCATCACTTCACACACACCTGCTTGGATGAGTCCCTCGCATACTTTCTCCCAGTCGGCATCAGCCACCATCACTCGAGGTGGACGCACATAAGTCATGCTAGCCTCATCCAGAAGATATTCCTTGAAGTTTTGCACATAATGTTTGCAGCCTTCCCCAACCACTTGCTCGAGTTCTACACTGCCTACTTCTGTAGGCAAAGCATGTCTCAGGTTTTCCCACGAGGTAACCCGAGCCACTGCAACTTCATCCCCAACATAGTCAACACTACGCATACGGAAGAACTCCTCCCATGACATCTTGCCGAAGCTCTCCTCCCAGCCACCCGAAACCCGGACCACTGTCACTAACTCCTTAATGAATCCCATCTGCAACTTCGTCGCAGGCCTCCCTGACTCCACTTCACTTCCCGCATAGCTGTTGAGGCCCAAACAAACATTCCTCAAAACTCCCACCAGGTCTTCCCCTCCCGCTAACATTCCCCTCAAAAGGTCCGTGCTGGTGGGCAACGGAAAAATATCGCCCTTGGACTGGGTCTTGCCGTGCATTTGACGCAACCCTGTGGCATATTTGGTCAGCAGGGACCCAATTAGGGATGCCGCCTGGGGGAAGCACCTGCCCATGAGCCTACTTACTTCATTTTGCAACTCAACCCCAGAACGCTCTGATTTCTTTTTTCTCCCACTCGCCAAGGTAGCAAGTCCATCGCCCTCTCGGCGGCTCATCGGCATGCCGCCACTGCAAAGGCCCGAGGGTGAACTCTCAGGGCACGAAGACGTGCTCTGGGCTACCGCCAGCATGGGTGAGACATAGTCTGGAAAATTGGCGGGGCTCCCCTTGTAAGGAGCCCCCACTGTGCATTCCGGCTTCTCTCCGGCTGTAATGATTGACCCGGAACTGTCCTTTGCTTCGGCAGGATCAGCCCCCAGTCGCTTCAAGGGTGAAACGTCATCCTTTAGGAGGCCTCCCTTATACTGCTGCAGGAGACCTCCCTTCATTTTCTCTTTTGCCAGCCTAACTCCCCTCCTTAGGAGTCCTTTCGTCGCTCCTCTCGCTCTGAGCCTTTCTTGTTCTTGCCTTTGTCTTTTCCTTTCCCTTCTCCCTTCGGGCCAGTTCTCCAGTTCGACCCCGGGGAATCGTTTTTCCCTTTTTCTCTTCCTTTTGTCATCCCTTTTACTTTCAATTCCTCTTTGGTCTCCTTGGCAGCCTCCTGCGCCTCTGCCCGGGTAGACAAACTCCCCTTCTCGGGAGGAACTACTTCTACCCGTTGGGACACCATCCAGCTGGACCCTGAAGCCGTCATTTCGACTGATTTCAGCCGTTGGGCTAAACAGTCTGCCAGCTCCGCCACTCGCCCTTGCAGAGCTAGGTCCAATGCCCAGCTCAAGGTGAGCCCCTCTCGGGCTGCTCCGCCACTCAACTTGTTGACCAGCTGAGAGCGGTAGTATTGCAGCGCTACGGGCTGCACACTGCCCTTGCTGGTTTCCCAAACCGCACCCGACGTGGTGAGGAGCTGCCTCTGCATCTCCTTGACAGTTGCCAAAGTGAGCGCTCCTGGCGCGCGACGAGCAATTGCCCTCACTTTGTGTTTCTCCGGAAACACCTCCTCGGAGTGGCTGCTTTCCTGGTCGCTCCCCTCGGAGCTCCCTGACGAGGAGCTCCCTGACTGCGAGCTGCTGTCGCTCTTTTTCTTTTTCATCTTCTTTCGCAACCTTCGCAGGACGCGACTCCTCACTCGAGGATCTGGGTCCAGCGCTGTTGAACCATAAACCTGACTGAGGTCCTTCTGAGGCTGCATTTTCTTTCTTCGATCTCTTGCCCTCTTCTTGTCCAAGCTCTTTTCGCTTGAGCTTCTCTTCCTTTTCTCCCTCTTTCTTTTCTTCTTTTTCTCCCTTTTTTCTGTTCCGTCTCCTGTTCCCGGAGGGTTGTTTTCCTCCCCAACTTCTCGCCGCAGCTTGGCCAGTTCGTCCACTGACTCTTTGAGATTGTCTGTCCAACCTCCTTCGTCTTTTTTCTTCAGCCGGAGCTCTTTGGCATGAATGAGCCCATTGGCCTCGACCTTGTCCTTGCAATCCTTCCCGCATAAGTGAACTCTGACGGGTTCTGTCGGATTGCCAGAGATCCATTTCAGGAGCTCTTCGTGGTCTGTCCCTTCTCCTCCAAGGGCCAATTCGATATCACCAGCTCCCCTGATACGTAGGGTTCTGATGGTCCCACACAACTGACAGTTGGCCTGCCAGTATTCTCCTTTGGCTACCACTGCAACATCCTGGACCAGGGCGGTAAGAGGCACCGACGAAGCCTCAATCCACTCTCCAGCAGCAAATTTGTCTGCCAAATCTGCTTCTCCTCCCACCGATGCTGCAGGTCTCCTCAGGACCCGCGGTCTACCTCCAGCTTTGGCTGCAGCTGGCCGTCTCAGGGCCATCAACGCCCGTAGCCCCTCCTCTGGGCTCTCCACTCTTGTTGCTTTTTACGCTTTTTTACTCCCTTGTTCTGGCCCCACTGGCTCTCGTCCTCGTAGGAGTAATAATTGTAGTTGTTGTAGTTGTAGTACCCCCCTCGGCCTGAGCTCGAAGCTCCCTGCCAGTAAGAAGGCGGGCGGCTCGGCTCTGGTGGTCGGAGTCCTCACCTCCTAGGAGGCTCCCTTGATGGCTCGCGCCTTCGCGGGCTGCGATCTCTAGAGTCTCGTGACCTCCTCCTATCTCTACTTCTCGATCTGCGCCGTGAAGGTGTCCTTGTCTTTTTACTTCTTTTGGGCTTTTTCTCACTCTTGTCCTTTTTCTTTTTCACAGACTTGCTTTTTCCTCTGTTGTGTGTCTCCTTTGACTTTTTCTCTTTTCTTTTCACCTCCTGCTCTGGTTGGACGGGACCTTCTTCCTCCAATATCTCCTCCTCTGCCTCTTCACTCCTCAAGCTGATTTCTTCCCCTGTTCTCTCACTGGCCTGAACAGGAGATGCCTCTCCCTCTTTTTTCACTGCAGCTTCTCCCTCTTCTTCCTTAGGCTCTTTTGCTGGCGTTGACGGTTCCGCTGGTCCTCCAGCAGGTGGTGCTCCTCCCCTGCTAGGAGGGCAACTTTCACCTGGCACCACAGGAGAGGCTGCTTTGGGTGTAGCGCTCTCCCTTACTTGTCGCTCCTCCTCGGCGACTTGGAACTTAAGGGCCTCCTCCTGGAGGATCGAGACCCACACCCGGGTCTGATCAGTCGCCCAGTTCCTCAGTCCCAGCGGCAGCCGCCTGGATTCCAGCACAAAGCGCCGCAGAGCGCGGCAGAAGCTGCAGACACCGTCGATCTCAGCGTAACCCAAGCCGCAGTCTTTGCAGCTACTTAGCATGAGCTAGCTGAGCCGAAACTTTTGGAAAAAAGGTGAATCACGCCATGTTCATCTTAACATCCGGGGACGTTCTTTCATATATTATAAATGATGGGTTTCCCATTGTCATGTTTGATTATCGGACGGTATATTATGATATATTCTGTATATTACTGTTTCGTCAGTAAGTATGTTTTTTAGTCGTCAACAAAAAACGTATATCAAATGCCCCATGTAAATGTATGGTATCTCTCTCATATGGGGATGGGTCAAAACCCTTTTGTTTTCCATCAACTTTGCGGAAATGAACATGCATTTACCAGCTATTCTGGGGTGAACGGTGCCAGTGGTTTGCCCACAGCCATATATTTACCAACATTTGGGTGATGTTTGGGATAAGTATGGATAAGTAAACTTAAAATCGCATTTCATAATGATATTCCATACCGGGTGGCTTTTTGGCGAGCAAACTGAACAATTTCACCTTGGAAACGATGCACATTCATTGTTAAATAAACTGAATCTAACAAATTAAAAATGCAAATTGAATTGAACTTCAAACATACGAACAGGAAAGGGTAGTTATCATCCATCAACAATGTGGTTTCATCCAGCAAGCACATCAAAATTTGACCGTCAGTAATGGACAATCATTTCAACATATTTCACACAAATTGGACCTGTGTTCGAAAATCAGGGGTGTGTCAGCACCAAGTAAAACATTGCATTTCACTCCCACAAAAGTGAAGTTTGCCGACAAACAGAGGGACTTGTTTTTCAGTGATCAAGGAATGATTCACCTATATACTTCAAAACGTATGTTCAAATCATAATTGATTTTTACTGTTGCAGATTGACGATTTGTTCCCCGCTCATACAAAGAACATAAGAATCCGACCATCTCTGACAAGAACATACAGCCGAAGCCGCTGCAAAATCAGAAGGATAAGGCACCCTCAGTCATTCATGGGCGTTTCCATGTGTTTCACTGGTCACTTGGGGGTTTGTTTCATCCATCAAAAGGGTGAGTGTGGGGATAGGTTAGAGGCAACCTCGATACCAAACGAGCACTAGCCGACTAGTCAGTTGCAGCGGCGTGTTTATGGATGCTTATGGGAATAAAACTTAACGCGCTTGTTCGGAAGGTGCAATAAAGAAACGCTGTGGGTTCCTTTCCCAACCGGGTTGCAGTGGACAATAGAGTCAACGTTACCCGTTACCCGACATGTTTTCCTGCAATCATTATCTGATTTATCTGTATACAAAACTGAAGTTCTGAAAAAATAACGGTTATCATCGATTATCACATTGCAGTGAAACTGAAAAGTCACGATTATCACATATATTGAAATCATGTCATTTGATACCAAGTGTTAGTGTCACATCTGTCTTCTTTCCCCTCTGCACTGGAAAGGATCGCCTCTGTTTCTCCGGCCTCAGGCTTGGAACACCCATGCCGAATGCAAACAAATGGAGCTATATGCAGCACGTGATAACAAAATATATCTTAATCACACTTATAATCATATTTTTTTGGCATGTGTATATATATACAATATGTAAATATATATATATATATATGTATAATGATATATATATATTTAAAATGATATATATATATATATATTAATATATGTATGTATTATATACAAATGTATGTATGCTTCTGGATAAGCCTAACTTCATACCCATCCAAGTGGAACTAGAACAGCAAATCGTATCTAATCCGAACATTGCATATGTGAGGAAATCATCTGAGCTATTCCGCAAATTGAAATCGCGGCATGACCACCAACATCAACCTGCCAAAGCAACGTTGTCCCAAATGGTCATTGTAAGTTGCCATGGTTTCAACTGCTTGCAAACCAGCTTCGTGTGATCCCCAACTTGAAGTAAATATATGTACTGTAGTAAAATCCCATTGTTTGCTATACCTAAATAAATCTCGTTAAACCACCATTGCGGGCTATTAAATGGCCTCATTCTTGCAGCTAGATTCCATTTTTTATGTGGCTCTCTCTCTCTCTCTCTCTCTCTCTTCATCGCCATGAAATTAAAACAACATATCCAATATTTTCTTCAAGGACCCAAATGGCCGTTGCCTAACAAAAATAGAGGATCCTCTTTTCACCCTTGGTTTCACCACGCTTAGAACACCCCATCTGACACTGTTGGTTCCATATTCCCACTACTGTATATACCTCCTTAATATCTTGTGCCTATATCATACGAATATGGTTGGTTTTCTATGGTTTTCTCACTATGGCCAATGGAATGTTCTTGTTATGCCCTTTCTTATGTTCCCATTCTATTCCAATCAATATTCCCATTCTTCTGGCCCCTTGATACCCCAATGGTGAAGATTCCAATGCCAATACCTGATTGTGAATCTCTAATTATGCTGACTATCAATCGAAGATCAACACATTCAAGATTATACACGTAAATCATTTAAATCCAAAACCAATTCAACGTATGCTGGTGGAAAAGTCCCCTTGGCTTGCGCAAATTAGATCATCTTTACACCCAAAAAAATATGAATCATGTAGGGATGATCTTCCCCAAGCACCATCATCGGTGAGGTCAAATGAGATGCTTGTAGTCTGACAGGAGCTCCTTCGCCTTAGCGATGAGCTCCTTCGAATTGTCCGCCCCCGGCCGGGTTTCGGTTTGACCGTGAAACACAACGCAGGGAGATTTCATGGGATATGACCAGAAAAAATGGGGATGAATACCAACACATGATCAAGATTAGTAAACATGTAAAAAAAACTTAAAGTAATGTATAGTAATGATCCAAATAAATATCATATTATAAGCGCGATGCTTATCGGGGTTCAGCCAAGCCAATCAATGGATATAGTCATCGGGTGTCATCGGGAGAACCCTTCAGCTGACCTCCACCAAGAATGTAGGGAATCCCCAGGATGTAGCCAGAATTCTTGAATCCAACCAAAAAGATGGCTTATCTTAACCAACAAAAAATGAAGCTGTAAGCAGGAGCCAGTGTAATTTCAGCTCAAATACTGGTTTGACTGACTGTTTGACTATAATTCTTTAGACATAAAGTTTGGAATGGGCAGTGAATAAAAAGCCAGAGTCCAATGGGGATTGATTCAAAAATTATTCTTCGTAAATGACTCACACGCAAAGATTGCCCATCAGATCTAGCTGAATGTTGGCAATGTGGCTTGAACCTAACGAGAAGCCCAACATCCGGAATGTTGACAAAACAAATAGCAAAGGAACAAAACAAATGCCAAAGTGGGGTTCTGATATTGAACCAAAAACTCTTGATCTGAGAATATCTGAGATCTGGCCATTGTCCTGTGAAAGCTGGCCTCCTGCTGTCTAATTTCATAACCTTCCACCACAGCCGGTCCTCGTTGTCAAAGGGTCCTTGGAAGGGTGTGGGCGACTTGCGTTCACGCGGTGGTTCTGACCTGAAACGTTGCGAGTGTCTTAAGGTAAAAACCCTGATCATAAGGTGGGAGTTACATGAAGTTACTGTGTGAAGTTGAAGTCTATACCATCCGGTAATCAAACATGGCTGGAACATTCCCCATTTATAGATTATTGTGCCATTGATCGTTAAACATCTCCATTTATAGGGGATTTCCCATTCAATATGCTGCATTTCCCGGGCATTTCCATGGATTTCCCAGCTAGATCCCTTTGGAGTCACGATGACAGCTGGCCAAACTGGCCACACTGGAAGTGTAACATTTCATATGATTTCTTTACAAACATAAGGGTTTAATATGAACTCTTGTCCATGATAGTACATGTAGTGATATATATATATATACACACATATATGTACATATATAAATACATATGCAGAAAGCATAGTTTGATACACTTTGTACCTACTAGTCACTACCAAATAACTCTGATAAATAACTAATGATGCTATTTCGATTCATGAGGTAGTGCTATATTCACCCTTGAGGGCAGGCAACTCTACATTGATCACTGGATAACAGTAAATCCTTCAAACGTAGAGTTCAGTTGGATTCGTTAGATCATCCCTTGAAAGCATTCTACACTGTAGCGGAAGAATACTTATGGCTATGGCTATTTTCCATACATCCCTGTTTGATGCTTGAAATTCACCGCTTAACGCGCCGCATCGCGTCCCACCTGGGAATGTTCATCAGCTGCAGCGAAGCTTTGCTCTTCAGAAGCTGGTTCTGCTCTTCAAGCTGCGAAACTGCCTTCAGCACGCAGGGGTTGTGTTACAAGTATAAAACAAACTATAGGAATTCTCAAGGAACTGTAGTAACCGGAGTTTCACTGGAACTATTTGAGGGGAAGTGTTTCAAACAAAAATGCATGTATCTGTATATATATATATAATGTGTTGCTGTGAGACATTGTTTGATATTGTTTAGTGTTTTCAAACCGTCCGAAGATGTGCTCGTCATTGGGGATCATCTGGGCAAGCCTTGGTTGATATACCCTCTGATAATTTAGCATGGCATATAGAACATCACCATCTTTAATCAGAAAAACCATCTAAAAAGGGCCAGTTTCTATGTTTAATTTCCGGAGGCTACCAGCAGTATCTTCATAAAGTAGAATCATCGCCCATTTTTCCCATACTGTTAGATGATCACAGGGTACTCCTAATTTTCTCCAGATTATCATACAGATTATTGATTAATATATATGGTTGTTGATCAAAATTCCTTTATCCCGGAACGGCCATTCTTCGCGAATAAAAAAATTACTTTCGCGAATCTTTCGCGAACTCCATGTTTATCTTTCGCGGGGCCCATGTTGGCCAACAACACCTCTTATGAAGATTCGTTCACCACCTGCCAAATTACGCCAGAGAATCACGGATCACTTCTTGGTAGCCTT
>Ga0126342_10018277_pt1 | contig 12034 bp, 15 predicted proteins | sample Cyp1metagenome_FD_92528 | JGI IMG/M metagenome (GOLD analysis project Ga0126342, IMG submission 92528) | Coral microbial communities from Lord Howe Island, Old Settlement Bay, Australia - Cyphastrea 1 metagenome | ecosystem: Host-associated > Invertebrates > Cnidaria > Coral ... | reverse complement strand
GAAGGTGAACACGCCCACATGTTTTTTTTTTGCCAAAACCTCCAGCTTGGTCAACGCTAAAGGTCGTAGGCACTAACTAGCTTATGTGTTGTAGACATGTGTGTATATAGTTGTATGTAGATATATATATAATCATATATCATATATGTATATACATATATATATATATGGATTATAATACAGTACATAAGTTTCATATAAGATAATATAACTTATATACCTATACTGCGAAGATCTACCATCGTCTCGAACTTGCAATTCAATTCTGACTCGGCCTGTCCAGCTCCTTCCACACTTCATCCAAGTACGCCTCGATGTTCATGGAGGTCCAGGTCAAGATCACCAATCCCGGCCTGGCAGAACTTTCCAAAAACAGTCACTGTAGGATGACCCTGGAATCAGGAAGCGGTTCATAGCGGTTCATAATCCACCCATATCTAACTTTCTATAAGTGGGGATATTTTACCCGGCGTATTTGCTACCATGCCTGGGATGCACATCTACATGCCATCCAAACAAAAATGGCCCTTGCTATCCTTGCCTCATCTTGAACTCCAAATTCTCCATGTGAGGTCGCATCAAATTGGTGGCAATGGGCTTCACTGACTGCGTGACGCGGCGGTATTCCTTCAAGAAAAAGGAGAGCTCGTGGTTGTAGGTCTTGAACTTCTGCTCCTGCAACAAGATCATCTTGGCAGATTCTGGAATCTCCACACCGCCTCGGCCGCACAAAGCCATCGAGATCTGTAAGTCATCTGCTTCTTTTTAATGGAGTTAAACGAATTTCAACAATTAATCAATGCATCGTAAATTGTAAGGGAAATCATAACAGGAAACCATGTCTTTTACCACCAGTTATAGGTTTTGTTTCCCTTCAAAACCAATCCATTTTTGGTAGCTTAGATCCTCAAAGTTGCTGGCTACCCCCCCATTTTGCTTGGCGAAATGGCCAATTCTACAATTCTACAAACCCAACAAGATCTATAAGTCATCTGTTTTCCGACATTGTAAAACCAATTGAAACCACAGATCAGTGGATTGGTTTGAGCACCAACTCTGCCAAGGAGCCCATGCGGTCCAGACAGCGGGTCTCTCGGATGAGCTGCAGGATCTCCCAGTCGAAGTTCACGTGGAAACGCATGCCATCATCAGGATGCCTCGTTGTGGGAAATGATGGAAAACAATGGCTGGTAATGTGGAATAGATAGATGATTGTTCTGTTGAAATACGTTTCGATGCTTACAAACGATGTTTTTTATGGGGGATGGTCCGACTTCATGTGGTATCTGCTCCAGCATGATGATATGAAAAACAGTGTGGACAGTGGGAGTGTGACATCTAGAACGGTGCAACCACTGGCGTGGGGTACCTACAACTGTTGGATCAAACACTAACGCACTTTTTGAGTAAAGAAGGGTTTTGAGTTCAGGCATTGAAATCCGTTGTTCGGCGATGGCACTCTCAGGAACACTTAGTGTTTCAGCAGTTTCAGCCGAAATACCAGGGCAAGAACTGGGTCTGGATATGTCTGGATCCAAAATGGTCGTGCCCCAGCAAGAGAATTCTCACAGAAAATGAATGAAGACTGAATAGTTACACAACATATAGTTACAGTACATTGAATTTACACATGTTTGTCTAAGAACAAGGTACCCAAAAAAATTGATGATTGATATCATTGTTTCCATTTATATATATATGTATATCCCATTAAAATCATTTAAAATAACAATTTTGGAGAAACTAAAACGCAGAATTTGTCCCATCGCCCATTCGCTGGGTCACCTTGGTCCAAGTCGCTTGATGATCAAGGTGGCCTGCAGACCTGATTTCACGGTTTCAATGCTGCTCACCCAGGCCTGCGCGGCTTCACGTGGATGTGAATGGTGCAGAATCAAAATTTGGGCAATCTGAATGGTGAATTGGGATGTGGATGATGGGAAGAAATTATATTATAAATAGATATGTGATCTATAGGCAATCTGAATGATGATGTGAAGAATATAAATTCATTGGGAATCTGAAATCTGGTGGAACTTACAGGGAACCCCTGGCTGACGGGACCCGAAGGGGAATAATATCACTCCCATACACTTCCATGAGACACCCACATGGAAATCTCAAATCTGAAATTAACATGTGAAAGAAAGATCCAAAACACAAAAAGCTGGAGAAAATGAAAACATCCTTGGATTTTCCACATCTTTGGCCAAAATGCATCCAACCTACATTTCTACTGGCTGATTAACCAGCAGTCTGTCTTAACTAAAAAAAAATGCTTCACCATGCTTCACCCATCCCCACACAGGCAATGTGGGCCATGACCTGGTACCACAGAGTCTCAAACTCCACCAGTGTCTTGGCCATCTTGTTGTACATTCGGATCAGCTTGCGCGAATCCCTCCCGGCCTCAATCCCGATGTCCAAAGGCCGACCAAAAATCAGCGTGGCTTTGGTCCAAGTCAGGTGCCATGGTGCCAAGACTGCTAAGAGGTATGGGACATGGAAAATTCATGAAAGCCATATCCCTGAAGAAATGTCGCTACTCCAAAAGCTCAGAAGTCCAAGGCACCAAAACCGCAGGATTGGTCTGGAACTTTTGCATAGGCCCCTCAATTCGCCTGGCCAGAATTCAGAAAGTTTGTCGTCATTGTGATATCAAGAAACCGCAAGTCTGTTTTCAAGTGAAAACGCCCCTGATATCCCATGATTTCAAATGGGTCATGGGTTCTTTCACAAGCGGTCGGCCCCACCAGCCGACTCTTGCGCTGTGGATTTTGATCTCGACTATAAACCAGTTGGGATAACGCCAAACATCTTTGTTGGTGTCTCCCTCAGATTTGGTGGTCAACTCGCCGTGTTTTATAGGCATTTCCCGCCACAAAACTGCCTATAGAGGTGTCGAGACCAGGTGATGTGTCCGGCCACCGGGGGAAGGTTGCGCACCAGTGGAGGGCCTGGCAGCAAGGAAACGGGAAAAATGCAGTTGGGTCAAGATTTACCTGAAACCTGCAATGTTCCCTTCGAAACATTCCAAAAGGGTGTTTTGATGTGTTTTGTTAGGGTATGTTAGGGTTCTCCAAGATTTCTCTAATCCGTTTATAGGATCCTCGTCGCACAGCAGAACTGGCGGATGGTGCTGAATTGCACTATCCGTACATGTCTTCATGTGAGAAAGCCCAGAACCTCTTGAAATGGTGGTAAAGGATTCTACATCATGTTACCCGTTGAACCAGATGGTAGATTCCCCAAGAATCTATATTTCCCCCTTACCAATGTGGCTGTTTGGTGACTTGTAGGCCATGCCTGTCTTGTACTTCTCATACTGGTCTTGCACATGCGTGAGCTCCAAGCCATAGTTGTGGAAGATCACAGCAAACTTGGTCTCCAAATCTTGACGCAAACCTCGGAAACGACTAAACTCAGTGTGGCAAGCCTTGGAAATCAAGTCTTCAGCGTTCTTCAATCCACACACCCAAAAGAAATACAAACGTCAAACTCCTCCAATTGGGGTGTCCGTTGAGTTCTATACCCCCAAGTACAATCCAATATAATCATTGCTCAAAGTTTAATGCCATTGCTTTCCCCTTGAGTTTTCACATCATTTTCCCCAATTTTTGGAGGATTTTGGGCTTCAAAATGGTCCAAACCACCGGTTGTTTCGCTCCACCAATCGCTCAAATCGCTGCATCCCAGGCTCTGTCGCGCTGCAGGATGCTCTGAAACTTGGCCAACAACTTCAGAGACGACTCGATGGAGGCAATAGCCTGTGACGTGGAGGATATGGTTAGCCAGAAAAATAATAAAGTTAGTAAAGCCCCACAAAAATTATGAATGATATACATAAATCTAATAGAATCTAACATGTTCTATCGGTGTGATTCTTTTGGGGGGATGATATTTAACTGTAGCTCAAGCAGTGCTCCATTACGATTTGCAAGCCTAGAAAGTTTTCTCGAGTTTTGCCGGCCATGATCAAGAGATTGTATATGGGTTATGGTCATCCATCCCATAATGAGAATGTATGATCCCTATCAGCAGATTCAACTTTTGACCAATGGCACACGGAAAAGTGCGGTTGTAGATTGGCAGTGAGTTTTCCCATGCTACCAACGAAATCAACCTCCAAACGGTGACCGGCGCCTCAAAGGATTGGTTGATAAACTGCCGAAGGTTACTCTCCAAGTCCTGGGAAACCATGCCGTGCACCAAATTTCGCATAAACGTCGTGGTTTGCTCAGACTCCGACATTGGGGATGCCATCTTGCATGATTGGAGAGATTGCAGAAAATACTGCATAACGCAGTGTTTTCGGATTGAGGTTTTAGGTGTGGGTTCTTAGGTCGTTTGGTTTTAGGGCTTAGAGAGTTTGAGGTACGTCTTCTCAGGAATACCAAAAGACTGTCGCAGCCCAGGTATTTGAGCATGTCAAAGGATTCCGGGCTAAACACCATTGTAACTTTCGGGGCAAGCAGGGGGCAAACACCAATGGAAATGTCAAGCCATCCCAAATCTGCCCAGGCACAGAGATGCGTACATTGAACTCCACGTAGTCACGGTCGAAGCGATTGTTGTGGAAGTCCTCGACTGTGGACCACGGCAAGAATCTCCGGCAAACTTATATAAGGTCTACGTGCTTTCGTCTGGGCCGACAAAGGTTCACAAAGAACGGTTCTTGAAACAATACTTTTCATGACCAACACGGCTGCGGCAACATCTTCATTCACAGTTTGACCTTTACCCTATCTGCCTATACCCTGTCAACCCAACTGGCATCAGCACGATGACAATGTCCAACTCAAAAAGCTCCAAGATTCCAAGAGATCGTGTCGCTTGAACTGGAACTCCTGCAAATCATGAAGTTTCATGGCAATTCATGCAGCAAATTTAACAAAGCGCTTCATGCAATCATAAGTCCCAAAGCCGTACATCTTTGATCATTCAGATATGGCTCACCAAATGAGGACCAAACGAACCCACAATGGCTGATCATCTTTGGATTAACTCAAATTATGAATGTAAACAATGAACAACTTCTTCCTTCCCCCTATTAACAGTACCTGCGGCAAACCCTGGTATTGTTGTGGATCTGACCGTTTTGTGCTCCCTTTTAGGGTGTGGGGATTCATCTTGAGCTACATCAAGCTGTGCCTCCAAGGTCTTCTTGAAGGAGAGGACTAGCGGCTCCATCCCATCAAAGCGGTGCTGGGACAAAGACCTCGGGATTTTCAGTTAGCAGAAGCAATCCCGGGCCAAGTGGGAAACTCGCCTGACTCTTCACCTATCTATCGATCGATCTAAATGAATGCACCATAATATCTACACATATAAATGGAATTCCTTCGAAAGGCCTCCGTCCCGAATATTTGCAACTGCATTCTGACACAGCAAACAAACCTGCCATTGTAACCACCCTGACCAACATCCAGCCCAGCCAAGATTCGTGAACTGGTGGACTGTTTGGAACATGTCGATCAGCTTGGTGACTCGCCGGCAGAAAAGGTCGAAACGACCGAAAATCAGCGTCTCGCTGAAGTCGAACTGCTTGCCTCAGACATCAAACCCACCCAACAACCACCACAATCAAGGGGTGGAGAAGGCGCCCTCCAGGGTCGTATAACTGGGTTATAAGCTGTCGGTTCGACAGATATTTTAAACAACCTTGGAGGTGATCATGCCAAGGTGTGGGCTGTTTCTGTTGGGGTGTTCACCCACCGAGCCCAGTCCAGTCCCGCCTTTGGGCAGAGTCAAAAGTGTCTCCTTTGTCTGGCGGTAGTACTCCTGGTATTCATCGTTCAGACGGATGCAAGACCACAGGTTCCTCAGACGGAGCAGCGCAAATAGTGTCTCTTTTCTGCTACTTCACATCCGTACTCCTCCAAAGGATTGAAAATGAAAAGACATCAAAACATCCAGATAAAAAAATATAATAAGGCTGACAGCGAAGTGTCTTGATGAGTACCAGCGGATCCTTCTGCCAGAGGAATTCTGACTCTTCACCTTCCAGAACACACTCCTGTGCAGGGAAACGGGGAGCTTAGCATCCACCTGGTGAATGTTGAGACCATGGTGCCGATCTTCATGTTTTGCCAGATTCAACATCAAAATCCCCATCCCACCAACTTAGCTGTTTCCGACCTTGCAGTTGGTGATCATCTGGTTGGTAATCTTTGCGAAAAGGTTGGTCATGCGTTCCTCGGTGTCGAAATGCGGCAGCTTTCTCCAACGGCGAACAAACAAAGTCAGAGTCAGAGTTTATCCAGCCAAACGGGTATGATCTTTAGACAAGCGTCGGTGGTGTTGTAGTAGCGGGCAATGGTGTGGATCATTTTCACCGCATTCCTCGGCAGCAGCAAAGGATCAAGGATGATCACCCTCTATTTCCCAGATCTCACTTACGCCTCACTGGCGCTACATAGATAGATTGTCACTCTATCCTTAGTATCACACCGTTGATCCAAGTGGCATCAATGCTGGCAATGTGTCCTTGGCAGCTTTGGGATCGTGCTGAGCATCATAGTATGATTCACGCTGCTTGGATGATTGTAGCTGTTCTGCAGCGTGCTTGACTGCGGCTCACACATGAGCTTCGACTGCACTCTTGTTTCACAACAAACTTGAGCATGATTCAAATAGAAAGGATAGAGATCTAACTCACTGTCGCCAACTCTTGGTTGAGAAGAAATGATTTGTTACTTTTTTTTTTGACTGGCTAGGATGGCTCAGTGCGGCACTGGCTTCCAAAAAAATCTGTGTCCAAGGCTCAATGATGGTACTAGGAGTACCGGTGTACAGTGGCTCAATGAATTTTTCCAAGGTGGTCAAATACTTCACCTCGATGCGAGCATGAGTGCTCTGACAACTTACGAAAAGTGACATGTAGAAATCCAGCTTCTGGGCATTTCGCAATCTGCGTTGTTTCACCAAGTGGCATTGTCTTTTGCCTCGTTGAATGCTTCGGTGATGGCAATTTCGATCTGCTTCCATCTCCGGAGCGTGTTGAAAACCTGCTCCAGGATGGTTCGCTCCACCCGATGATAGGGTGAGCATGTAGTGGTACCAATATCTAATTTGGTCATGTTTGGGCCCCCTGAGAGTTGGCTCAGCTGAACATTCCCATTGAACAAAGCAGGAAGGTCCACTGTTATATAATATGTTATATACTGGTTTCCTCAGTATTAGGGTTTGATCACCATCTCCTCACCTTTCCCGACCCAAGTTGAAAATCTGCAGCCAAAGCACAGACTGGCGGTTCTTCGGAGCTACCTGCAGATCTGGAACCCGGTTGCAAAGCCCAACGAATGCCGTAAACCCAATCATCACCCCCTTTCGTTTGGAATGATTTGAATGATCACTCCGACTGGGTCACTGGGGTATATACTGTTTATGGATGTTTATGGTATTCGGTTTACCAAGTTGCATCGGTGTCTTTACATCTCCTGCCTCCTGACTCACGTTTGTGATGGTGCGCAGCAAGCCGAAGACCATCTTCCGCTCTTTGGTCCTGCGAAAATCGTGAAAATCTGCCGAAGGCCATGCTTACCATGTCGATTTTCCCTTGAAATTCTGAGAGATTTTGTAGTACAATCCCGAAATCATCCATCTTCAAACTGTGGCTGAGCCGCGCATCATAAGAATAAGCAAGTCAATTGGACTCAATTGGGCTATCAAACTGCCAGTGATGCCCCCAAGCATATTATAGGTGTATATCGCCAAAATGATTGGTTTTGCACCCAAGTTTGTTGGTTAAGCCCCCGATTCTGTACATTTACACCCCAATCTTTTGTTGGTGGGAGCCTCATGTGCGGTTGTCTGAAAATTGAATACCCCAAAAGAATTTGATGGTTAGTTTATCATCATGTTCCTTATGAAAATGAGCTTGGGGTATAATATTGCCCATTAAAAAAAAACAGGTATGATATTGATTGATTGTATATCCCATTCTATCCCAGTACATATCCCCATTCTAGTTGGGTTCTGTATCCCTAAGTTTTCCCCTGTCCAGCATCATTTACCCCATCAAAAAGTAACCCTGCCCCCAGTTCTCTCCTGAGTTGCTCCGTGATAGAGGTGATCTTCTGTAGCCTGGAAGGTCTTTGGTGGTGCTTCCACAAGTCATCTGTTGTCTCTTGGATTGTATTGCATAATATTATATATGAATATGCATATGTGGATGTATATATATATACATCTATACAACTCTATATGTATGTATGTATAATATATATATATATATACATACATACATATAGATATATACATACATAGAGGGGTTGACTGAAATACTGAATCCCCTTGCATCCTATGAATTAGAAGATCATTTGCGACCGGCAAATCGCCCAATTTGAGAAAACCCCGTGCGACCACACGAAACAATAAAAATATCATGATCCCTTACTTTCATGTGCGTCTCAGGTAGTAACTAGATATACCTATGTACGTACATGTACGTACATATATATATATATATATATGTATATCTATACACTGGCAAATATCCCCCGTTCGACTGGCTTGGAACCATGGGGCCATGAACCGCGTTCCTTGCCCGGGGCCTATTTCGCCAGAAGTCCAGCTCGGTACGCGGCCCTTGGTCACCTGCCGAGTCCTGTCCGTTGATCTATGGGAAAGTCACTATGTTTGGGTTTACGATGGTAATGAAGAACGCCATGTTGATGATAATTTTGGATGAATATTTCGGGCCAACAATGATGATAATTTTGGATGAATTTGTTGAGATGCCCCGCACAATTGCACCGTTGAAGTATTTGGATGCAGAAAAGAAACAAATCCAACAAGAATAGTAATGCAATGAATCATGGCAGATATACCCAACCAACTATCCAGTTTTGAAAGAACGCGGGCTACCTGCAGTACCCCCCAATTCTAAGGGTTCATCATCATTTTGACCTTCAAAATGCCATAAATGTACATAAATGGGGTATTTCTCCACCAATTCCAACCATGGTTTCTCATCATAGCGCCCTTGAACCTGCCATTAAAATGGGCCATTCCCATTGTCCAAAGCCATCTCTGGGCGATGAATCACAGTCCTTCTGTTGCCCCTCCAAAGTCGTTTCCAGGTATTGCTCGATTTGACGACACCAGACCTGACACGGCTTGAGCTTGAGCCCAGAGGAATTCCGAAACAAAACGATGTTCACGTCAGTGGAGACAGATTGGTCAGAACAAAACCCGAATCTATAGATTCACATATAGCTATAGATCTATACATCTATACATCTATAGATACCATATATATATATACATATATAAATCATATACATGTGTATATATGTGTGTACACACATCTGGAATCTGTACACCCCGTCCCGAATCTCAACCGGAAGAATTGCAGCATCGGCCTCCAAGAGCTGTTCGTACTTCGTCACCAGCTCCGGGTGGTCCTGGGGTCGACTTTTACTCTTTTACTCTTGTTATGTATAATGTATATGTATATGTATATACATATACATATATACATATATATATATATATGATTTACATAGAAAATTGTATATATAAGATGATACAAATATCGATTTTGAGATATAGATATATGATGATATATGTCTGCATGTGTGATCTATGTGAATCAGATCATTGAAAAGGTGAATAGAAAAGAAAAAAGAAAACACATTTCTCCCAGAATCATAGGGAGTGTTGCTTAAAACTTAAAAGAGTCACAAAATCAGAATTTTTCAGCCATTATTTGGGCCAACAATTGAGCCATGAAAAATACCTCTATCCCATGCCATAATACAGTTTGGCTAGAAAATATTCCTATCATCCCCATTGAAACAGGTAGTATAATCATAACATCATACAACAGGATATACAACATATAATAACCAATCAATAACCTATCAACAATATCAACAATGCTGTTTTGAATGGCTCGATGCTGTTTTGAAGACCCCGACCATCGTCGCCTTGGCCACGTCGTTCAGGGTCTGATTTCGGAGATCCACATCCGTCGGCTCGGGGCTCGGCAGGTCGATGCCACCGGAGAGCGACTGAATGCCCTGAGTCCCAAACCAAAACGGCGATTTCAGCGACAGATTTTCGCCTCTGGTTATTTAACATTGCTATATATAGATATATATATATATATATAGCTATGCAAAAAGGCCCAGAAAAAAGGGCTGTTTTATGATGATTTAAGTCAGAATCGTGGAAATTCGAACATCAACTGTTCATTTTGCCGTGCATTTGATTGGGGAATGTGATTTGATTGGGCTCTCCGCCAACTATGGCAACTATGGCCATTGTTCATAAGATTTTGGATGGTCAAGTCCTTGTGCCACAGGTGCTGTTTCAACAAACCGGGTATAAAAAAGAAAGGCTCAAAATGAGGCATAGCCACAACAGGGCTATTTTGAATGAAATATGTCTGAAATATGATGAATCAGTGGATAGGTTTGCCCAAAAGTGTGAGAATTAATTAATGGTACATGCCCCATTTTCAGACATACCCGTACAGAAAATGGTGATTGAAAAAAGAATAAGAAAAGTCGCAGGGACATATCATCAGCAATGTCGAGGTTTTGGTGTTTTTGACCTGATTGATGGTTTCATTCCTATCCTGTGCTGATCTAAAAATAGGATACTCCAAAGTCTTGTGATTTATGTTATTTTCTTTCTCCAAAATTAGCCTGTTAGAAGTATACCGTACAGTATACCCCGTTTTCAGATTCAAAAATGGTGTGTCTCTGCAGCTTTCTGAGTTGCTTCGGTCCCTTTACAAGTGCTGCCCCAGCCTGAGAGAGCTCAATAGTAAACTTTTCGAAGGTGGTCTTGAACCTCGACGGCAAGGCAATTTTTCACAGAACTGCTCGGTTTATTCAAAAAGATGGAAATCTGATGCCCAGAATGACATCAATTTATGGCACTTTGAAAAAATTGAGGATCCACCATGAGATGGAATATGGGGCCAGCCCTCTTTTTAGACTTCAATGACTTCAACCCTCCAGGGGACCAGGCAACCCAGGCAACCCAGGCAACCCAGGGGACCCAGGCAACCCAGGGGACCCAGGGGACCCGACTCATTGGCTTGTTCCGCTTCGCAGGATGCCCAGTCAGTGGCCACTTGGTTCACCAAGGGCTTGAAGACATCTAAGAGGCCTGGCTGCCATGGCGCCATCTTTGCTCTGTCATAATTGACCCAAAAACATGTTGTTGGAATGGAGAATTATAACTCGTTCCCGGTGGCATTGGAGGCTACAAATCCTATGAGAAGATTGACAAAAAGCCACAAGGCCTTTGGAAAGCCACCTGACCAATAAGACCTTCCCAATCAGCTCACCCAAGGTTCACCTTGCCTGTGTTCAGACCTGAGCATGCAGGAAGCCCGAAAAAATCCCTCAAATCAACCGGATTCTCATTTGGCAACAGACTTCTCCGGCTGGGATTATCCCATTGCCAATCATGTAGTCGTCTAGTAGTATAGTCTTAACCGTAGTACAATCAAAACAACAATGATGTATTAACCGTAGTGTAGTATAGTGTAGTATAGTAATAGTATAGTAATAGTATAGTAATAGTATAGTAAGAGTATAGTAATAGTATAGTAATAGTATAGTAATAGTATAGTAATAGTATAGTAATAGTATAGTAATAGTATAGTAATAGTATAGTAATAGTATAGTAATGGTATAGTAATAGTATAGTAATAGTATAGTAATAGTATAGTAATCGTATAGTAATAGTATAGTAATAGTATAGTAATGGTATAGTAATGGTATAGTAATGGTATAGTAATGGTATAGTAATCGTAATAGTAATAGCATAGTAATAGCATAGTAATAGCATAGTAATAGCATAGTAATAGCATAGTAATAGCATAGTAATAGTATAGTACATAGTATATAGTATAGTATAGTATAGTATAGTATTAGTATTAGTATTAGTATTAGTATAGTATAGTAATAGTAATAGTATAGTAATAGTATAGTAATAGTATAGTAATAGTATAGTAATAGTATAGTAATAGTATAGTAATAGTATAGTAATAGTATAGTAATAGTATAGTAAT
>Ga0126342_10018276_pt1 | contig 12034 bp, 12 predicted proteins | sample Cyp1metagenome_FD_92528 | JGI IMG/M metagenome (GOLD analysis project Ga0126342, IMG submission 92528) | Coral microbial communities from Lord Howe Island, Old Settlement Bay, Australia - Cyphastrea 1 metagenome | ecosystem: Host-associated > Invertebrates > Cnidaria > Coral ... | reverse complement strand
CAGCCCAGGTATAATGGACCTGGTGTAAACCTGTATCAGCATGAATGGGAAAATGAATAGCAGTCGTTTTCTCACAGTAGGGGCCAGTTACTGTACATCGGCCTTTGATCCAGGGTGCAAAGATCCGAGGGCAAGGGCCGATGCAGGACACCCGAGTCTTTTTTACCGTTCCCACTTGCCCGTGCGCCGACCCTTTGCGGGCCAGAGACTGGCACTCGGTCCCATATTGACGCACACATGGCTGGTTCCTCTCACGCGACGTACCTGCAGCTTGGCCAGCCGAACAGCGCGCTGTCTGTGGCCTTAGTCTCGCCTGTCGATTTGGAATTTACCCACTTGCCGACCTAAAGACCGTGCAGCCATGGCAGGGCACATGCAAGACACTGAGCCAGGAAGATGGCAAACGCAAAGAAGAGGAGAACAAGTGGATCTCACAGCAGTCAAGCCCAGCGCGTGAGGCCGGGGAAGCGGGCCGCGATCGACCTGCCGCTGGGCTTGAACGACAAGGTCGGCACCTGCTAAACCAATTGCCACGCTTGCAGGGGCATGACCACGCGCCCGCAGCGAACGCCTTGGGTGAGGGCGTGGATGAAGCAGTCTGTCTCAAGCGAGAAGATGCTGGGCCCGGTTGGAGCCATGCGGACCGAGGGCGTTTCCTGTTTCAAGGGGATCGGGAACCAACTCTGCGTTGAAATCCCCCGCGATAAGGAGGGTAAATCGTGGGCGGACTTTGCCGATGAGAGCTTCCAAGTTGGTGTAGTAGGTAGTGTGGTCGGGTGTGGCGTTGCTGCTGGGGGCGTATGTGATGATGATGGCGAGTCCAAGTCGTTGAAAACATGGTATGTGGACAAGCATCGTCCGGGAGGTTGCTGTGCTGCCATGCTTTGAACCAGCGTTCGTTGAGGGCCAATGCTACGCGGCCTCGGCTAAGGATAGTCCAGTTGGGGCAGGTTTGTTGTGGGTGCCAAGTGTGTTGGATGGGCCCAGTTTGGTGTCTGTGAGGGCAACTAGTTCCCATTTTCAGAGGTCCCAAATGTCCATGAGAGCATTTAGCTTGAGGTCTTGGTCAATGTAGCCTGTGGTGGCTCCGAGTTGACGTGTGTTCCATGTGCCCATTACAGCTAAACGTTTGGATTGTCGTTTAAATTGAGCACGACGTACCCATTTACCCTGACTGATTCGTTTTCGTTTTTGTTCCTGTTTGAGTTTCATGCGCGAGACCCGACGGAGAACGGATCGGACTGCGGAAGGTTGATGGCGGCGGAGAGTCATGTTGGGGAGCTGAGTGGTGGAGTGACGGAGGTTCCGGAGGATTAAGGGTGTGTGTGGGAATGTGTGTGACCAAAAAGTATTCACAGCTCGAAGCAACTGAACCTGCTCGAAATTTCAAACAAACAGCAGACAATGGATCACGACTTGAGGGGTTCACGTCACTGCTGTGTGATTGTGTGGTTTTTTGTGTTTTGTGTGGGTTGTTTTTGTTTGTGTTTGTTTTTTGTGTTTTTGCTTTTGATTCTTTGTGTTTCGGTTTTTGTTCTCTGGAACGTGACAAGGGAATAAGACTATGATCGGTCCTCTACCAGTTGACTTTTGCGGCCCTACAGCTTGGTCCCTGCATGAATTAATTAATTAATTAATCTCATATGCAACATGCTTGGAAACATGTTGAACGACCTGGCGAAAGCCATACGGCGTTGGACGGGAAAAAAGCATAGAACCATTTTTTTATGTCGCCGGCGCCATTGTCTTTTGACTGGTCACCACACTTGAGGCTTACCTGCGGACCAGCGGGGAATCGAACCACCTACCAACTACTCCACAGGGACGCCTGGGGTGCAGCATAGAACCAGTCAAAGAGAAAGCGGTTTGGGCCAAGAGCAAGAGAAGAAATCAAAAATAAGAAGCTTTGTTGTTTACGAAAACGTAACCATGTGGGAAAACAAGTCTAATGGGGGATGTTAGAGAAATTGATGTCGTACACCCGCCATCTCCGGACGATGTCAGAGAGCAAGGGAACTAATAGGGGAGTGGGGTCAGCCCTGTTCGCCCCATACCCAAAAAAGAAGGCATTTGTACAGGTTGGTATGAGGACCGCATATGTAGAAAACAGTGAGCGGAGTGGGTAGGAACACTGTGTGTCCGGGGTGTATGCGCGCGGTGTAGGGGTGAAGTGTCAAGAAGGAGTGCAAAGACAAAAATCTAGAGACCTCCGCTCTTCGAGTGAATGGACCACCCAGGTTAGCGAACAGGTTTCCAGGGAGCACCACGTGGAGGTTTGATGCTTGCTCAGTCAGTACTTGGTCCCTAGTACTGATCCTCACTGTGTGTCAACCCTGGGTCCAAGTTGACAGTTCGTCAAAACCGTTCATGCGTCTGTTTGTCTCCGTGTACGCTGGCACTCAGGGAAAACTCATCCGACTAAAAAACAGATGCACAAGTGACACCAGTTGAATAGGTGACGACTTCATAGTTTTTACCGGTAGGGGGCTACATACCAGCGATTCCAAACTGCTCCGAATGTCCATTGGGCGGCTTTGAAGTTGAGCTCTAGGAGATCTCTTTTCATGTCATATGTGCTGAGAAGATCGGCTAGCTCTTGAAAGGTGGCGGTTCTATGCACGCACCATTGTTTCACCGCTCCGTCAAGGTGGAGTGGCCATCCGACTGGCATCAGGGAGTCTTCCAGTAATCCGTCGCCATTTTGTTCAATGACTGATCCCTAGCGGGACGTCAATAGTGGCCTTGAGACTGATGTGTGATCTGTTGCATTGCCATGTTTCCGCTGCTAAGAGTCCGCGGGCTGCTACTTCTTCAAAGGCTGAAAAGCGTGGCTGCTCACGAAGTGGAATAGCATCTTCTTTAATAGTAAGGCGTAATCCATGCATGGGGTCAAGTGTGTTGGGTGTCCCTTCAGCCGCCGCTCTGGCAACAGTTTCGTCTTCAAACCATGTGGGACGAAGAACTTTCACCCCCATTGCATTTCGCGACCGTGCTACCTTGATGTTTTCTCGGCGTAGGCTGTGGTACATGGGAGGGACCATCATCCAGGCAGGGATAAATACATTTATGTAGTTCACATTCCATGCCACATTGGCGCCTTTTGGTTTGAAGTCAGCGGTGATACAGCGGATCTGTCCATCAATGGTTCTCTGGTATGATTCATTGCGGTCAAAAAGATGCAGCGACTTTGAGGCCCAGGTAAAGTTCTCGGAACCAGTATTCTTTCACCAACATGAAGGCAAGGTGAGGCGACCTAGTGTCAAGGACGTGTTTGGCTGGCATCAGCAGGGCGACCATCCATTCCGACAGGAATTCAATGACTCGCAACTCAAGGTCGTTCAGTGCTGCTCGTACAGCTTGTCACGTAGAACATCTCGTTGCACCACATGGAGCACAGAAGATCATGGCACACCTCATTCCGCCCATTCCAGGTCCGGAGTGATGCGGCATGCCGGGCAGATGACATTGGAGCGCTAGCGGAAAAAAGATGCCTGCACTGTCACGCACTCACGTCACTTTCACACACGCCATCTTTCACACACAACTTTGTCACACACACATACATACATACATACATTCATACATACATACATACATACATACAACCAAAACGAAGAACCCCACAGGATGGCTCTCCTAGTAACGCCGGAAGATTAGCAGTTGATCCTGACTATATGCCAGGTATGATTACCAGCCACAGGGCATGCAGAAAGAGTTCGAAAATTTGCGGCTGCGCCCGAAAGAGTGCAGAGCATTACTTTGGTCAGCGGAAGTATGGTGAGCACACCATCGCTTTGATAGTATGCCGGGAAAAAATATCAGAGCCTGGTGGAACTCGAAGAAAGCGGAGCAACTTACTCACAAACAACCTACTCACAAACAACTTACCCTACATACATACATACATACATACATACATACATACATTACTATCTTTTCACATACCTTCGTGCTTTGTCACACACCCTCTTTCACATTCCACTTTGTCACACACAACTGTTTTAACTTTTCGATCCTTCACCACCTCCTTTCCCTTTCCATCCTTCTCCGTCCCAGCTCCAACCTTTGATGCTCATTATTGGAAGAAGTTGACTTGTGGGGTTATCCGGTCCTTTAATTTTTCGATGACGGTCAGAATATATGTCAGCTCGACGTATCGCTTGTGCGTTGGTTATTTATATAACCTTGTTCCTCGCGTATTGCGTTTATTCTACCTTCTTCGTCTCCCCCTTGGTTGTGTTTCCCCACAAATAATTTCTAGCTGTCCACGGCCATTGGCACCCAAGAATAAGCACATCCTGTTTGGTACAAAGATGATTGCATTAATGTCAACCCCGGATTAAGAAACCATGGTTTATTAATTAGGGGTGGTACTCCTCCAATAGTCATAATCCAATACTTAAATGGGACCCCCCCAATCAACCAGCCAAAGGGTTTATTAATCCAGGGTTGACATTATTCTTGGGCCCAGTGGTGTTTCGCAAGCTTTTGCAAAACAAGTGGAACTGCTGCAAACCTGTGTGGTGAGAAACAATGTTAGGGGGTGACCTTTGGTTTAAACCATTTTTCTACCCACCCTGGGGTATTTAGAAGGAGCTGCAAACATGAAGCAGTCCGGAAAACACAGCCTTGTTTGGTCAAAGTTTGGAAGCACGATCCAAAGCTCGAGACCAGAAACTCTCTCTCCAGTCGGAAACCTATCCGATCCAAACTTTCCCCATTTGATCAGAGCAATCAGTCAGACAAAAAAGAGGGCGTCCGCAGATCTCGTTTATGTCATTCAGTTGCAAGGGTCATGTTTATTTTTGCAGTACATTTGATTTGAAGGTTGCATGTCTCGTTGTTTATTTTTGGTTTTTCGATGGCTGTCAGAATATATGTCAGCTCGACGTATCGCGTGCGCGTTGGTTATTTATATAACCTTGTTCCCCGCGTATTGCGTTTATTCTACCTTCTTCGTTTCCCCCTTGGTTGTGTTTCCCCACAAATAATTCCTAGCTGTCCACGGCCATTGGCACCCAAGAATAAATGTGGCGAATTCTTGTGCTCCTCGGGAGGATTGCTGTTCTAACCGTTGTCTGAACCTCTGCCTACCTGTTTGAGTGTGCCACTGCTTTCATGCAGTGTGACGCCAACCGTAAAAAGTACATAGTTAATCTGTGCGGGCCGGAAATTAAGAAAGATATATATATATTTTGAATCTTTTGGTTCCTTCTTGAAACCTTTGTATTAAGTTTTCTAGCATATGTACTTGAAGAGCAACGGAAGGTCTGTACTTGTTCAGGGTTGTTCCATCTACCAAGGAACTGGAAATCTTTATTTCCCTTTGCTCGTGTCATTTTGGCTCAAGTACTAACTTTTTTCCCTTTCTTTTCCCCCACCACCTTCCCCTTTCACCTCTTTGCATCTTAGGTCTTGAAGCTGTAGTGGTATGCATTTTGTCACCTCTTCTGTTTCACTTCACTCCTTGGGTGAATTCTTGGACTCCTCGGGTGGGTCGCTGTCTGACCGCTGTCTGAACCTTTGCCCCTGTCTGAGTTGCGCGCTGATATATGTTTTGAATCCTAAAATTTTTGGTTCATTATTGAAACGTTGGTATTAAGTTAAGTTTTCTCGCCTAAGTACTTGAAGAGCAACGGAAGGTCTTTGTGTAAACAATTAGCATTATCGGATCTTCCGTTTGGAGGTTTTGCCTCTTGCGGGTGTGTCCTGTCTGTTGACTGCCTCCTTTGGTTTGTGTCCGAGCAAAAGACCGAAGCTGACGTTTGCACTTGGGAGCCGAGGGTTGAAACTTCCCTGTTTAGGTTTGAGGTCCGTTTCCGGCCTGGCGGCCTGGGGGCCTTTTAGCGATTTAGATGATTCAAGACTTTATCACTTCATGCCTACCAACTGAGGTAATTCGAAGGCGAGAGCCATCATTAAAAGATGGCAGCTGATGGGAGGAAAAAAATCCTGTTTTGGGGATCAGTGACTTATCTTGATGAACTAATTAGTTTAGGGCTTGTAGACCTTGGGGTTTGTAAACCTGAATCAAACCTTTCGGATGTAACTCTTTTTGTGACTTTGGTCCCAAGAAACATGTGAAACAAGCAGGTTTGTATTTGCCTCGGAAACGTTTGAACCTGAAATCGAGTTTCCGCTATCGATTTTCACTCTCAAGGAGTGCCAGTCAAACAGTCTAAGAGACAATCTTAGCACAGCTGTAGCAAACTTGCTTAGGAGACAGATCTTTATTGTTGCCTGTGTGGTCGTGCAAAAGGGACTTGAAGCCGTCGCTCCGGGTTGTTGGTTCTTGGGAGTTGCATTTTGGTTTTGGGCTCTTGCATTCAGAGTGAGATGGTCTCTCTGTCTTCTCAGAGTATCCATGCATAAACAATGATGTGCCTTTTGCCGACGTCTTCCATGAAGCTTCACCTTCTTGTAAACCAACTTCTCTGGGCACTGGTGCTGGTCGACTTTGTAGACTTGAACGAATTGCTTCAAGATCTCCAACCAAGACAGGAAATTTCTTGGCTCCTTCTCTGTTCTGCCGTGCCACTTCCTCACGTTGGTTTTTTCCCCCTCGACGAGTGCGTCTTTTCTGCTCTTGCTCTTCAGAGGTGGCTGTCAAAACATCCACATGTGCTGGGTCAGTTTCTGCAACTGCAAAGAAACCATGCCCTTGGCTTCATGCTGCAGAGTAATGAGCTTCTTCTTGTTGTTGTTGTTGTTGACTCTGTATGGCAGGAGTCGATGAGGTCTGAGGTTGAACATAGTTGGATTTTCCTTTTCTACCTCCTTGTTCTCCTCCTTTTCCTTCATCATCCTTGCCTTTCTTTCCTTTGCCTTTTCCTTTGCGATTTCTCTGGAAATATCCATAATCATCTAAGTAGTACAGATCCTCATAGGGCCCAATAGCCTGATTCTCAGCCCAATACCCGTCATAGGAGTCATTCCATTCATCTCCTTCATTCCATTCTTCTTCATATCCTTCTTCACTCACCCTGTGAGAGCGGCCTTTCCTTGTTCCTTTCCCTCGGCCTTTCCTTTCCTTGATCTGAAGAATCTTCTTCCTCCTCTGCCTTTTCCCTTTCCTTTTCTTCTGCCTTTACCTTTGCCTCGTCTGGTCTGTCTGCCTTGCAACCTTCTTTCATACCATGTGCATCCAGCGTCATCATAAACCCATCATCATAAACCCAGAAGACATATTCCAAAGCATCCAGGAATCCTTCTGCGCCATCTTGATCATCTTCGGCCCAATAGCCGTCGGTTCCTTCTAGTCCACCTTCTTCCAGGACGAGGAAAGATCTTCTCTGTCCAATGCCAGAGGGTTGCATTATAGGATTGTCAACTGCTGTTTTCGTAGTGCAAAACATATCCAGGAATAAATCTGCACATTGTACTGATCTAATGTAATTCCACGATGTGTCATGATACTTGTGAGTGTGTTCCTCTGATCTTGCGTCAAAACTTTCCAGACTTACAAATCCGAAAGGAAAAAACTTCTGTCTGTGTTGAGTTGCCTCAATGCTGCCAGTGCGTGCATCTGTCCAAGGTACATTGACATATGGTTCTTGTCCTGGAGTAGCTGCTGCGATGCCTGCAAGTTCACCTTGTCGAGCTTCATGTTCGAGACGACATGGTGCAACGTGTGCAATTGCTTCTGGACTGGTGGTCTCCAAATCTGGTAAGAGATCCATCGAAGACTCAATAAGTTTATTTCCAGTAAGTTGAAATCTAGTCATCCACTTTTGCAAGTCTATTGTACCTCTGTTGTATTTCATGAACTGCATGAATCGATGCAAGAACACTGCTTGGGCTCCCCCTTGATGAAATGGGGTCGCAAGAATCTTTTGAAATATATACTTCACACCGTCGTTTGGGTCTTTCAACAACTCTCTGTTCAGTAGTCTTTTGTACTGAGATGCTTCCCCTTCCAATTTGTGCCTCAATGCAGGTCCACATTTTTCAGGTTCCAACTCTGTAATGTCACACCAATCATGAATTGGGTGTCAAAAGCAAAGAAACTGGTCCTTCCATCATAAGCAGGGGCTACCTTCATGGTCATATGCTGAGTCATGTGAATGTGTGAATGGAGGCTTGTTGGGGCGCTCTTCTCCTTGCATGAGAGTCATATTGGTTCCATCCATCTGCATCGACAATGTCGAACTCATCATCATAGCCATGGCTTGCCATATCGGGCTCTACGTGGAGCTCACCTTCAATGAAGGATCACAGCTCCGTTATTCCAGTTAGGATCAGGCCCTTCCCAGGCTGCCACGCTAGTTTTCCTCTGTCGGACAATAGCCAGTCAGTGCAACGCCTAGACTATATACAAGTTATACCTTGACACTGCATGTAAACTATGCTCAGTACCCATGCTATGCCTTGGTACGGCTGAGCCCCCCCAAAAAAAACATACGGCAACGAAAAGAAAAATCGGTCAACAATTTAAAAGTGAAATTAAAGCTACCACAAGAAGTATCACAAAAACTTCCACAAAACACGCCAACAAACCCTTAGATTAGGAGGTTCTCGCTTCAAGACCTTGTAATGCGTTTAACAAGGTCATTGTTACAATGTTTTGAAATTCCCCAAGCGATCTTTGCATGAACATCATTTTGTAGAGATCATTGTCATGAATTTTTGTCAGCAGTTTTTTTGCATGCTTTTGTGTAGCACTGTTTGTGGATGTTCTTTTTTTGCATGCTTTTGCTGCATGCCATTTTTTTCCACATTGCCAGGTCAACCAATGTGATTGCTCAACGTGGTTGCCCTAGCATTGCGATACAGAAATTGTTTTTTTCTTCAATTTTGCACGCGTTCTGTGAAAACATCATGCGCACTGTTCACATTTTCAATACTCGGTGTTTTTGCTGATTCCGATGTTATTTATTGGCGGTAGCAATGTCCCCACAAACCAAAACCCCAGCACGAATGCAAACAATTACGCAGGCAAAACCGCTAAACGTACAAATTGACAAGGTCCACCGTTTCAAAACAAATTTTTGGAATTTGCATCGGTCAAAATTCAGCGCGCAAATGGATTTCATATTTTGGGTCGGAAAGTAAGACATATTTGTCTCTTTTACCTGGCGCAACTCTTGCTCGGGCGTCGCTTGTGCTTTGGGTAGCATCGCATACATCGTGCCTTCATCCTTGAATGTACAGATTCGTTTGACTGTGTTGTGGTGTCCAGGGTAGCTTGAATCGACCAGGCTGATTTCTGTGCGTTTGGGTTCTCGAAATGCTACGTACCAAAAATGGTTCGGAAATTTCAGTGGGCCTTTTGATATGTGACCTACGAACAGATATTCCCTTCTTCACAAATTGCCTTTAAAAGTGCCAGAGTGTAGGTAAACTACATGCCAGGGTTTGTGATTTTGCCAGGTTTAGTATTTCAGATGGGTTTTAAGGACAATGATTTTCAATCAAGGTAACTACGGAAAACAACAAAACATGGCAAATTTTTGCTTACTGAACGGGCGCAACGCACCGCGACAGGCAACTTCAGACATTTGTCCTCTTTGTCAATATGCAGTGTCTTTGAATGGGAAGTTAGTTTCGCTGGCAGATCTATTGTTGTTAGATAGATGTGCGAATGATGATGGTAAAACTAAATTTGTGAAGGTGCATTGCGCATGCCATTTTGCTTTCAGTTGCGAATGGTACAATTATGTAGTTTGGCGTCTTCGAAGGACAGGTTTTGGGTAAGTGAATCGAACCCATGATGGAGTTCATGAACAAATTGTTTTTTCCTTTTAAATCCAATTCAAAGAGGTAAAATGTTTGTTTTCACACTTCGTTCACAGGAACGCAGATATGTTGCATTGCACAGTTCGCACATTGACTCGATGAATTTCATGATGCTTTATCAAAACCACAGTGAATATCAGTGAACCATTTTGCATTTTTTGTCACAAACGGTGCGGGACCTACCTAAACTCAACCAAGTGGCAGGATGCAGGTGCGTGGTGATGAATGGAGACCGATTGACGCTCCGGATTCTTGGATGGAAGTGGGAATTGCACTCCAAGGTTGGCACAACGGCACAGTGTCAACTTTGACAACCTTCAACAAAAGATGGTCAATAGAAGACATGTCGTAGAAACGTGCAAGAAACTTGTTCAATTTGATTGATTAGATCCAGGTTTCAATTCAAGTGCGTGTGCGTCATTGGCATGTTTCTGCATCGAGGAAATGCTTGGCAAAATTTTAATTGTCACTTGGAAAACACATGAACAACATTGAACAGTCATTGTTTGGTTTATCAATATTCTGATTTTATGCCTAAACCGCCTAAACCACTTAAAATGACAAACCTCAATAGAAATTGCAATCAGAAACGGACATTTGCATGTATGTGTGATTATGTGTGTATGTGTGTATGTGTGTATGTGTGATTATGTGTGTATGTGTGTATGTGTGTATGTATGTATGTATGTATGTATGTATATATATATACGCAAAAGAATGGGTATAAATGCTTATATCTATATGGGTATATATACATTTATGTAAATGTGACATTTTAGTAGCTCCACTGCATGGCATGTATAGGTCCCAGGTGTAAAGGTGGTACTGAGAAGATTCGCATGGCCGTGATGCAAGGATGACACAAACACAAATCGATGTGCATGACCGGGCCTATAGTGGCTCAAACAACCGCAGCAAAACAGAAACTGTGAGCGCACCGCTGAATCTTGACATGGCAGCGGGAGCCTTCAGATCCAGTATGACCTGGCTACTGATGCTCGTGGCGATTGGCGCCCAGGGAGGACCAGGAGGCTTGTGGCTGGGAGGAAATTCGAAGCCTTGGTGCCCTGAGAAGAATATCCACCAAGGCATGGGAAATGGACTGGATGACTTTGTGGGGTTGGAAATGTACAATGCCTGCATGATGTCTGGAGTCCATAGCAGTGATGAAACGTACAGATGTGAGATGATATCCTGGAGGGAAAACTTTGAGCCCAATGCAGCAACTTGTTCTGGACATCCATGTCATTTGAGATGCTTGGATAGGGATAACTACTTTCAACGCAACTCTGGCAACATCGACACACATGAAATTCGAGAAGTGCAGAGCGATGCCAATCCCATGTTTGCTCATTGCAGAGGACAAGTCAGACATGCATTTTTGGTGATAGGTATGACCTGTTTCAGTGCGATTGTGGCAATGTCGACAGATGGAACAATTTGCAAGGGATAGCTCCTAACCGCAATTCATGGTGCTTTGTTTACAGCAATTCTGGCCAAACCTACAACAGAGACCACTTTCAGCACAATTCTGGCAACATCTACGACAGGAGCCCTGGGACGGCATGCGCAGTTTCAATTCCATGGCATGTGCAGGATTTGACTTTCCGAAGTGATTGCATTTCTGGTACAGGTGGATCACAGCAATTCCAGTGGATGAATCACGATGCTGGTAGGTGCAGTGCGTTTTCTGGTGATGGCCTGTTGCAAACATGTGATGATCGATGTATCATTTTCCATGATGGTGCAGTTGAGAATGTGGAGATCAACATTTTCTACAATTCTTCCTTTTCTGCCGAGACATGCAACGAGTGCAGACAGGTGGCAATGATTGGAATGATTGGAACAGAAGTTTTCAGGATGATGAACAGACTGACTGCGATTGGATGGAGCTGGATGCACATAGCCTTTCAGACCTTGGCACTTTGTACAAGTCTGCACTGTAGTGGCTTGCACGATCACGGCAGTTTTGTGTCTGGCTTTGCATAATCCCTTCCTCCTATTACCAAACCCCGCCCAAGTACTAAAAACTAGTGTCCATCTCCAATTATGGAAAATTTCAGATTGGCCAATTTGACTTTTAATTGATCCCCTTTAGAGAACAATTTAAAAATACAGCTACCATTTGTGGGTTTTCCCCCCTAATACTAAAAACTAGTTCACCCCGGGTGTTTATTATTACCAGTAGTACCGCACAAGGCGGTGGCGGAAGTTTCAAAAATAGGAAACCTATAGGAGAAGTTGGTTGTTGTGAATCAGGGATGGCAGAGCGAAGCCACTGATTGACCGAAAGGTGGTT
>Ga0126342_10018275_pt1 | contig 12034 bp, 11 predicted proteins | sample Cyp1metagenome_FD_92528 | JGI IMG/M metagenome (GOLD analysis project Ga0126342, IMG submission 92528) | Coral microbial communities from Lord Howe Island, Old Settlement Bay, Australia - Cyphastrea 1 metagenome | ecosystem: Host-associated > Invertebrates > Cnidaria > Coral ... | reverse complement strand
GCAAGCACATGCTTGCAAGCAGACACTAACACTAGCCTACACGGGGAACCCAAAAATGGGGGCTGGGATTATGCATAGAACTCGGCTTCCACAAGCTGGACCCTAATAGTATATATATATATATACTAGATATGTGTGTGTACATACATTATCCCCTGATTTATCCAACAAAAATCATCCCATCCCTGTTGGTACAAAAAAGTGTCATACATTCCCCCTGTTTTTTGTAAATCCCCCATGGCTTGTTCGTTCACCGCTGGGAGCTGCACCTTTGAGGCCACGACCAGAGCAATAGCATGAAGTGCGCGGCTGCGTCGTTGCCGAAAGTATGCCTCCGGGTCACCGACGGTGATGAAAGATGCCCTAGGGTCAGATGTGGAAAAACCAGGGAGAAAGCCGTTCCGAAAATGATCTACAATCATGGTGGGGGTTCCACGTCTATGTTAATTTACCCCTAGGGTTATCTAACCCCGATGGATAGGATGGGGATATTTGAATTTGAACTTGATATAATATGACAAAATATAAAAATAATATGTAACCAAGAAAATATGATGATTGAGATGATGGGTTCACCAGCAAAATGGCGACCTGGACTCTGCTTGCATGCCACTCTCAAGCGCCGCAATTATGTTCAGACAAACCCAAATAGAAAGGAGATGGGACATGGGAAAATAAGTAAGCTATGGTCTATGTGAGGCCTATTCAAGGCCTCTTTGATCTCTTTGATCTCTTTGTATCAAAGGAAACAAGGAAAACACGGGCACCAAAAGGAAACAAGGGCCTTCAACTCCTTACCCCGTCGCAATCTGATCCGCCGGTCGAGCCTGGAATTGAGAACTCGCAACTCCCCGTTGTTCAAGGGGTACCTCACTTCACCTGCAGCGTTCAAAACCCGGTGCCGGTCATGCCTCGTCGATTGGTTCCAGAATGGGTCAACATCTCCAAGGAACCATGTAGTATAATGTAGCAAAATATAAGGAAAACAATAGGATCCACCATCCCCAAGTTTACCATAAATGGTTAACATTAAGGCCCTATATGATAACCAATCAACACTTCCGTGCTCACCTCAACAAGTTCACCGCTCACCCACACCGGTGCCTACGCGGTTGTCAACCTTCAAACTCTCCATGCTCTGGAGGCCGCGAGCCGTCTGCGGCGCACGAAAACCCACATCGGGGTTGAGAAGATTTAAACGGGGACACCCTAAGAAATGATTTTACTAATCTTGTGGATTTTCCAGATGAATTCTTGCGGATTTTCCAGATGCATGTTAATGTCGACTTAGATCATGGAAACCCACAATCTATATAAATGGGTAAGGAGTCACAAACCACATACTCTGAATAAATATGCCCTTCCTTGAATAGTAACGAGTTCCCTCTTTTTGCTGCGGAAAACCCAACTTAGTGTCCATCCTGAGATTTAAACCACTAAATCCGTAAATCCAGCATTTTTTGTTCCTAAATCATGGTTAAAAAAACATTTTGCAGACTTCAACCATGTGAACTCCGCATGTTTCAGGCTTAAACCATTGAACTCCCGGTTTTCCACGGCATAACGGCCACGTCCCCGTCCGCGGCGCCTTCTGCGAGAACTGCAGCGACTCGAAGGCCACTTCTTCGACGTCGCCCAAGGCGCCGCCGGTGTTCTCCTGCGACAAGACGGTGCCCCCCCAGTTCCAAGTTGGTTTAAAAACCATAGTAACTATAGAAAAAAAAAACATAAACCCTATAGTTGTTGGACTTATAAAGCAACTTAGCTGTCTTGGGGCACCACCTTGTAGGGTAAGAAATAGATGTATCCAATGTTTGTAAGGATAACCATTAGGAGCATGCATTATGGGGATACGATTCAGGTACAATTTAGGTATATAACCAACTTATGATTTAGTAATATATATATATATATATATTATGTATAATTACCTTTGGATTCAAGTACCTTCTTAGGAAGTATGACTGGGGTATGATTTATATAGGAGGTTAAGTTCTCAGACAGTGTTTGGATCCATAGGGAGATGTATCCAATGTTTGGGGGGATAACCATTATAGAACTTATAATTGATTATAGTTCTAGGGAGCATTGAGGGATAGTTGGGATCATTGTATGGATAGTTGGGATGACAATTAAGATAAGCATCTGGAATTATATTTTCCTTATCTGTTAACTATATATTGGCTATATATGTTAGTCAAAGAAACAATCTTATATATGTTAGATAATCTATAGGTACTCACTAACCAATAGGCAGAACCGTATCTACATGATTGTCTACGAACTATTAGTTCTATTCACTAACAAGTATATCCCCTTGTAAATAAAGTAGTAACTAGTCAATTTTGCTAGATAACATATTGGAGAATATACAATTAATTGGGAGTATAATGATGATTACTATCCTTGAAGTGATGATTAGTAGTGACAATGGTGATAGGAGTATCAGGCATGGGATAACAAATTGAATGATGATAAGGCACTAACATAGTATAAATACAATAATTAAGTCATTCTAAAACTTATGATAATTATTCATATAAAGCTAAATGTACTGTTGGGATAATGGGGATTACTTCGGAAACTGTGGGTATCAAAAACGAGTCCATTTTGTTCCAGGGGGCTGATGACGACAACCCCATGATCTTACTAGTGCCTACTACTGTGCATCCAATCATATCCCATTATATTCATATCCCGCTATCTCAATCCCTCCACAATTTGTTGACAGTAGATCTGCTTTCTTTTTACATAAATGATTGACTATGAATTCATGATATATTATTGCCATCTTTTTAAGTCGAGGGTACAAGGTGGTGTCTGCCCCAGTTAGAAATATGGGTTATAATCCCATTAACTATAGATATATTTATCTTATATCACCTATAAACCATAGTTATTGGACTTATGTTCACCAACTTCAGGCACCACACGGGTCACGTCCTCCCGTTTCAAACAAACGCAACGTTTTTTTCCCCGCGCAACGTTGAGTCCTCCAAAGCTCTAGCGCTGTGCTTCGACCCAGGCGAAGCCGTCACGGTGACGCGGAACGGCGTGAGGTTCAGCACGTAAAGACCTGGCGAGGGCGGAACAACCATGGCTGCGGACCGTGGTTTTTGTCTTGGTACTAGAAAAAGTAAAGGCAATTAAAATATGTATATATATATATATGTATATATATATAAACGTCCTTGGAGATGTCTTGGGTAATTGAGGACTTGATCAGTTTGAAAAGTTATCCAGGAAAGGTAAAAGGACTTCCTGCCAAGTGGCTCGTCATGGAGAATTATCTCGCCAAAATGATAAAATGTGAGCTGCATCTACCTACTTGGTGGTGCCACCAATCATTTTTCATGGAGAGAAAACCATTGTGATAACCATAAGTTGGGACATGGGGCCAAAAAATCAGAAACTACAGATATGCAATATATGTCATATGTAGAGATGAAGATACCTAGATTGACGTACATATGCATATGTATACATTGACATATCATATCATATTGTATGTATAAATATATATATATATATATATATTATACACATAATTATATATATACATAACTATGTGTATGTATATATATATATCAATACAGTAAATTATTCTATGATTACCTACACACATATTCTCTGTTTTGCTGGAACTTGAATCCCCCAAGATCCCCGAAGGCTGATGGGGCTCTAATCCCCTGCCTTGCGCACGCGCGCGCGAGCCGCCCCGAAGCTTGCGGCCGTAGAGGGAGGAGAGCTCGCGGAGCCGCGGCAGTTCGTACCTGCACCGAGGAAAACCCACGGGATTTGACCAAAGGGGACAAAAAACATGAAGTTAGTGGATCCATATCCGTATACCTACCTGTGTTTTTTTTTTAATCTAGCATAAACTGTGGATATATGTTATATAACTATGGATAACTGTGGAACTGTGGTATAAGTATGATATAACTACGTATGGTATAACTATGTATAACTATGGTATCACTATGGTTTATGCTAGATAATATCCATCTGTGCAACTATGGGTATGGTTATACCAAAATTATTACTGGTTAGAAGATCTGGATCAAAGTAAAAATATCCATATGGTTGAAGTCCATATGGTTGAAGTGCATGTCCGGCGACTTTTGCAACTTGCGCCCCCAAGACCCTTCGGTCAAGAGAGGCCACTGTGTAAACTCTTCGCAGTGCTGCCTTTGCGCATCGCGGTCAGCGGGGCCCAGTATGCCACCAGTCGCAAATGGCATTTTGGTTCAAATGGAACTGTAATGCACCACTGACCAATAAGCCAGTATGCCAGTGGCAACTCCTCGTGGTGCGAGCTAGTTGTCCAGCCTCGTTCTCCTTCCAGAACGAAGGGGACGTCACAAGTCAACTCTTTGGCACCGCTGGCAACATCTGAGTTTGATCAAAGGCATGGTAAATTTGAGGAACTGCAGACGGAACTTGACATTGTTTAAATGTGATTCAACCATCAAACCTGCTGTCATTCCACTTAGTCACTGGTGAGTACTACTACTATTATTATATACAACCGGTGAAAACCAAATATATTCCTTGACGATGCCACACATCTATAAGACATCGCAAGGCCTCAACTTGGTTGGTTCTAAGTTCGGAGTACACTATCTATATATATATGTATATATATATATCAGGAACTCCAGAAAGGTTCTCTATTTGGGCGTGTCTGAAAACGGGGTATACCACCTATAACGGCTATTTAGATACGAGAGTGGTGATTAACCAATGGATTCAAGGGTCCCCACTTTTCAGACAAAGCTATTTGGGGTTTGCGATCTCCAAAAAGCCTAGCCAACTGGTTGACGATTTGCAGGCAGTAGCTCAAACAGCTACCAGAAACTTTTGGTACCTGGATCATCTCATATGTGGTGGGGTCAAGTTGGGCGAACGGGACTTTTTTGGTCATTCATTTCTGGCATTATCAAATTGTTTGACTGCCACAATTGTAAGTGACTTAGACATGTAAAAGCAATTTTGATTGGTTTATCTTGGTTACTGAAACAATGAATGTAGCTTACTGAAACCGATACCATACGTGTGTCTGAAAATGCGGGTATGCCTCCCCTTGAAGGGCAATAATAATGATGTTCAACGTTGTTCAGCCATCAAATTTCAGAGAAATTGTGGTGGATCAAACCTTCCATTAGTTCAGTGGCCATTTTAGGTCCCTAAACTGGGCCGGTACTGTCAAAAGCCATTTTTTTGGGTATATCCCTTGAAGCCTAGCCCGAAAAATCATAGACCTTCAAATGCAAAACGGTACCTCCAATAACAAAAATCCCCTCCGGCCACTGAGCTGCCGTTGAGGCCCGGTACCACAAGCCATCAACATCAACAATGGCAGATGCCAACGCAGCTGCCACCAGATGACGCCGATTCTCATCGCCTTGCGCGAGGTCCTGGACAGGGACACACCCGGACAAGGTGAGACCTTGAGCTATTGATACTCCTCCTTTGAGGGGTACAAAAGATGTGGATTTCATGGTTACCATGTGTTAACCATCCAAAAAAATCAGATTTTTCACATGATTTAATGCTTGGACATTGCTGGCATAGGGATTTTTTCTAGGAATCTAAAAATGAGATATTTATCTAGGAAATCAAACTTTATTTAGCTGGGATGTCCCGTCATGGCATGGATTTTGCGGGGAACTCAGCCAACTAAAAACTGGCGGATTTTCTGGCCATGTTTGAGTAGCCAGGGTGGGTTTTCTTACCTCCATGGGGGATTTCCCGCACATGGGCCATTTAAAGAGAAAATTATGATCAACCATCAAATTTTAGGCTAGTGTACTTTCAAACAAAACCATTTGATTAGAGTAAAAACCTCAACGTACGCCCTCAAATTACGTATCTTACCTGAACATGTTGCCACCTCTATCCACTTCACATGGATGTTTTGTTGGCCAGTGGTATACCTATTTTGGCTGGTTGATGAAACATAAAATTGGATAAACCCAATCCAAAGACTAAAACTTAAGGAAGTGGGACAGTAGATGAGAATATACCACATATTACACTTTGCATCACTTTGCCTATATTGTAAACAATTAGCTACGCAAAATACTTACAAGCACCCTTGATCACCCTTGTGTGGTTTGAAGTTACAGCCTTCCGCAATGGTGCGGCATGTGAAGTCAAGCACCAAAGGTAGCCCGCAACAAGCTGCGGAGCTTCGTACACTCCGAATGGGGGATTGGTGGTGCATAGCATCAAATCAAGAGAACGCCATAGTTCCAGCATCTGCTAGCCTCCGCTTTGAGGAGTCAGAAAGTATCCAGTCTCAACAGACCAAAAGCACGTAAAACATCTGTAAACACACACACACATGTGCCGCTATTTATAATGGTTATATAATGTTATATAAATTCAACATTATATTCAACTTATTTTCCATGATATTGCATATATGCCCATTTCCAAACATGACTTATAACATATCCCCATTGCCAAACATGACATTTTCCGAACTTTTCGCAATCTTACCACAATGCTCCCCGGGGTTTCCGCCTTGGTAAGCCAGGAAAGATGGGCTCTTACGCTCCAGGCGCTACAAAAACGCCTCGGCAGTGGGTTGGTACATTCCAACATGAAAACTGGAAGATAACTAGTCAAATAACAATGGCAATCATCAGCTGGAGTAGCGTCCTCCCATCATTAGGCATCGAAACAAACATGATGAAATAAAGCAAAATTTAAATGGCGATACATGTTTATTGTGAATGTGTATATGTGTATATATATATATATATGTATCAGAAATACTAGCCACATAGTTGAATTAACATCACTCCAGTAATCTCAAAGATCATTGTCAGGATTTTGGGATGTTTGAACAATGGCACAATATTATCATATATTATCAATATTGCTATACCTCCCTAGGGCACCTCCATTTTCTAGAAACCTTCCACATGAACCTCGCTAGTACCGGCACGTGCACCCACATCTGCAGGGCCTGCGCGTTCCAGTTGACAACTCAACCAGAAGTTCATCGATCCTGGTCTCTGCAGCAGCAGTACAATCCCATTCTTCCCATATTTAAACACCCCATGAATGGCTCCAAGAAGTGGTGTCGTCCCCGACAAAAAAACCTGTTCATGATGATTTGCCACACTAAATGGGTATGGCGACCCAAAATGAAATGCCACTAGCAGCTACATAGGCATGACTCAAAAGCCATGACAGTTGAGGATCAATCATTGCATGATTGAAGTGTGCATAAAGGGATAAACGCAACCGCTGGTTTACCACATCAACCTTTGGTTTTCCCTATTACCAAAGGCAGATTTGGTGAAACAAATGCGCCGCTGAATCCAATTATGCCCCCTGTCGCCAAGACAACTTGTATCCCGTACGTCCGACTTTAGATTGCTTGGCTTGAAAATACATGGAAACAAATACCACATTTCCGTTGGTCCAAGCATGTGATCTATACACATCAACAATACATATCTCTTCATATTTATAACATAGGTATAAATTCTACACCTATGAATCAGATTCAGAGGTTTCCTAACATTTGGGGATCCCCAAATCCATTTCAAAGGTTCTTTGATCATACGGGAAACACCTCTATTTGGGGACAAAAAAAAGCCAAAGCACATAGAGTTTTCCTAAAATGGTGGTACCCCATTTATCATTCATTTAAAACCATCTACCCCCTGTCGCCCGGCCCATTGGCTCCTCTCAGGCGAGGACGGTCTTTTTGCGCTGGCGAGACGTGCACAGGAGGTCCTGAGGCGAGCGTGGTGCCGTGGGGAAACCCCATGGTTTCATAGTTAAAATCCTGGTTAAACCATGGTTAGTCATGGTTAAAACTTAAAACCCTGGTTAGTCATGATTAGTTGGGTTGAAATCCTGCTTAGTCCAGATTAGTCGTGGTTCGTCGTCATTTTCCATGGCACAATTCTGCACAATTGCCATATTTGGATATATTTGGATATATTCGGCGTATTCCTCCATCGTTGGTTTCAAACTGAAGAAAAAAACATTACAAGGCCTGGACAACTAATATGTTGCTTCTAAACAAAACCCAAAAAAACAATGGCAATACATGGGTTTCCGTTCGTTCGAACATGATCTACAAATGGTGGATTGGTGAAATTCTATTCTAGCTATTTATAACATTGCTATGGAACACACCATTTCAAATATTTTTATATATTTTTGATAGGTAAATCATTTTTAATACCCATGCTCATTGTTGTGATAACTTACCAAAAGGTAACCCAAAAACATAGCAATGACGAATTCCAGGGATCCTAGTCCTCGACTTTTGGTGTCCCGATGGTCACCCTGAATTGGTTTAGAAGGTCTGCTTAGAAGGTCTGTTTTGAAGGACAGGGGTACCATTGATCATCTTGTGTTTTTGTTTTTATCTGAGTTGGTTTGCATTTTTTCTTCATTCAGAACATATGCGCCCATATGAAATTATGATATTGTTTTTCCCTAGAAAAGGCATTGGGTTCAGATCCGGTGGCCGGAAACTGGCCAGGGATACCGGTATCATAATGACATCACACTAGGGAAATCCGCGCATATAATGTTTTATCGTCCCCCCTGGATTTCCGAACTGACAAAAAAACAACACAACCTCAAAACCGTAATGGTTGGCGCATTCCTGTCCCACACTACTGCGGTATAGCATCGTCTCGTCAATGATGCGGGCTGCCTAACCGTGATCACAGCCATCGATGTCATGTTTGGTTGAATGTGGAATTTGTGCGCTGTCTGGCACCGGAAAAATCATGTTATCATGTTATCACAATGTTGTCACAACCTTCAACCGCAATTCATTTTTTGACAGCTGAGTTTCGGAAAAACAACTGAAGGGATCAAATTTTCGTTATTTGTGTCTATCTGTCTATCTATCTGTCTATCTATCTATCTATCTATCTATCCATCTATCTATTCGTCTCAGATCCAAATGTGGTCGGCACGCCCAAACCATTCGCTGGCCTGTGCAATCAAAGAAAACAAAATGGGCCCTGGGCCTATCTCATGAGAAACCCCATATTCTCAACATCTCAGCACGAAGAACCCTTTACAATATATGATATTATATATATATATATTTTTTTCACTATATAGACAAAAAGGTAACATATGAAAACATTTCCCATTCCTCTGGAAGATTCAGGGTCACGGCGCCGTTTGCGGTCCCGTGGAATTTGAGCATTTCAACAAGACAGAAAAAATAAACACGCATACCCCCTCAATGTCTTTTGTCGCTATTCCATTTGAATCAGCATGATGATTATTGCAGATTTTTGCGGTCAATTTGGGACCCTCTTTTGTGCCCCTTCAAACCATCATCTACAGGACACCAAAGCCAATAACTAGTTACATCTATCCACCGTAAATCCAACACTTAACCTGCTCATAAAACAAGTTTGCAAACTATGTATGAAGCACAACCATTTCCATGAATTCTTGTTTAAATGTGGTATTCCCCAATTTGCCAACTTTGTTCTTGATGGATTTATACCTAAATATATATATATATATATATATATATGTGTAAATATAGATATAATGTATATATATATATATATATTTATTTATTTATTTATTTATATACACCATATGCGTTGTATATAAACTGTGGTTAAAAGGATATTTGATTTGGTTGTTGGTTCTATAATGTTCTATACTTATATATTCATGGTTTAAATAACTGTATTTATACTTATACAAAATAGAATAAGCTAGTGAATCCATAAAACCGCTAGGTGAATTTATATAAACTCTAGGTATATTCACCCATCCCCACATGCCTGCCAGACAGAATGGAGGTGGATACTTCCAAATGGCCACACAAAGAGCCGTGGCGACAAACGGGAACCAAGCGTGCCACCAGAGCCAGCCCAGTGCCACAAATGCCACACCTGCCAGACACAGGGAAAGTCGATGTCGCCAAGTGCCACGCCTCTCCCACAGAATCAAGTTGGATGCTTCCGATGGTCACGCCAGACACACAAAGAGCCACGGTGCCATAAATGCCACGCCTGCCACACAGCGTGAAGGTTGATGTCGCCAAGTGCCACGCCTGCCATACAGAATGGAGGTGGATGCGTGCAAGTGCCACGCCTGCCACACAAAGGGAAGGTTGATGTCGCCAAGTGCCACACCTGCCACACAGAATGGAGGTCGATGCTTCCGATTGCCACGCCTGCCACACAAAAGCCGCGGCGACAAACGGGAACCAAGCGCGCCACCAGAGCCAGCCCAGTGCCATAAGTGCCACGCCTGCCACACAAAGTGAAGGTCGATGTCGCCAAGTGCCACGCCTGCCAAACAGAATGGAGGTGGATGCTTCCGATTGCCACGCCTGACAAAGAGCCGCGGCGACAAACGGGAACCAACCAGCCCACTGCCATAAATGCCACGCCGGCCACACAAAGGGAAAGTTGATGTCGCCAAGTGCCACACCTGCCACACAGAATGGAGGTCGATGCTTCCGATTGCCACGCCTGCCACACAAAGAGCCACGGCGACAGACGGGAACCAAGCGCGCCACCAGAGCCAGCCCAGTGCCAAGTGCCACGCCTGCCACACAAAGTGAAAGTCGATGTCGCCAAGTGCCGCACCTGCCACACAGAATGGAGGTCGATGCTTCCGATTGCCACGCCTGCCACACAAAGAGCCACGGCGACAGACGGGAACCAAGCGCGCCACAGAGCCAGCCCAGTTCCATAAGTGCCACGCCTGCAACACGGAATGGAGGTCGATGCTTCCGACTGCCGATCGACCCCTCAAGCGTGACCGTGACGCTTCGGGCAGCCCTTTGAGTCGCACCAGGATCGCGAGGGCCAGACTTGGCGCTCTGTGCACCCCACTGTTGCAGTGGATGACAATGGGCCAGCCCCATCTGTCGAATGCCGCTGCGCGGCCAAGAGCTTCAACCAGCCTGAGCATAGATAATGCTCTTCTTCAGGCGACTTGTCACTTTCATAGGCGACGATGTCACCGCCATCTCCAGCCTTTGCAGTCGCTCGCTCCGCCGCATGCTTCAGATCGTCCACCATGCTTTGCTTCCTGTCGGTCTCCACGATGACGATGAGTGCCACTTTCACCCGGACCAAGCGGCGAGCTTCCTTCTCATATTTGATCAAAGTTTGCATCTCTTCTCGGGGTAAGGTCACGCTACTTCAAATCATCCCAGATTAGACCATTGCTCAGTATTGAACGCCATATGTTTGGGGTACCGCTTTAGGAAACCTCCATGTATCATCTGGTAATGTTTACATAACTATATGGAAAATCAACTATGTTTAAACCTATGAAAAATTCTAAAAAAATGAAAACGAACTCGGTATGGTAAACTAACATAACCATGTATGGAAAATCACAGTATTTTCAAGGGTAAATCAACGAACTCAACGGGCCATGTTCAAATTCAGCAACGCCGCCAAGCGCACCTCGGAGGAGATCTCATTGTCGCGCAGATCCAACTCCTGAAATTCATGTCTCTAAATGTTTCTATGAATATGTATGTATGTCTGTCTGTATGTATGTATGTCTGTATGTATGTATGTCTGTATGTATGTATGTCTGTCTGTATGTATGTATGTCTGTCTGTATGTATGTATGTCTGTCTGTATGTATGTATGTCTGTATGTATGTATGTATGTCTGTATGTATGTATGTCTGTATGTATGTATGTCTGTCTGTATGTATGTATGTCTGTCTGTATGTATGTATGCCTGTATGTATGTATGCATGTCTGTCTGTCTGTATGTATGTATGTCTGTCTGTATGTCTGTCTGTCTGTCTGTGTGTGTGTATGTATGTATGTCTGTCTGTCTGTCTGTCTGTCTGTCTGTGTGTGTGTATGTCTGTCTGTCTGTCTGTCTGTCTGTCTGTCTGTGTGTGTATGTATGTCTGTCTGTCTGTCTGTCTGTCTGTGTGTGTGTATGTATGTATGTATGTCTGTCTGTGTATGTATGTATGTCTGTCTGTCTGTCTGTCTGTCTGTGTGTATGTCTGTCTGTCTGTCTGTCTGTCTGTGTGT
>Ga0126342_10018274_pt1 | contig 12035 bp, 12 predicted proteins | sample Cyp1metagenome_FD_92528 | JGI IMG/M metagenome (GOLD analysis project Ga0126342, IMG submission 92528) | Coral microbial communities from Lord Howe Island, Old Settlement Bay, Australia - Cyphastrea 1 metagenome | ecosystem: Host-associated > Invertebrates > Cnidaria > Coral ... | reverse complement strand
TTGCACATGCTTTGAAAGCAATTTCTGCCCACCTCGTTTTCTGAATTTAATTAATTCACCTCGCTTAAATTGCAAAGATTCACCTCGTACCTCGTCAGCCCTCGCTCTAAATTGTGCAGATTTAATTATATACACCCTCTGGTTATTTAACATAGCCATGGAAAATGGCCCATTTATAGATGAATTTCTCATTAAAACCTCCATTTGTAAGGGATTTTCCATGGCTATGTTAAATAACCAGAGGGTATATTATATACACACATGGATTCCCCCCCAAAAAGATGACCCCCAAAAAATCCGATGGTCCTGCAGCTCCGCGGGAATTCCTGGATCCGCCGGCGACCTCAGCCGCGAGAACGGCCACAACGGGAGAACTGTCCCTATGGAAACCCCCATATAGACATGATATAGATGTAATATATATATATATTAATATATCATATATATGTTTATCATATCATACATATTATGTATAACAGTACATTATGCACTACTGGTTGGTGGTTTCAACTTAACCCCTCCGAAAAATATGAAAGTCAAATGGGATTATTGTTCCCAACTGAATGCAAAAATGAAAAAACGTTCTCAACCACCAACCAGGTAAATAGATTGTGAAATATTGCTGTAATTTAGAATGATGTCATCAAGAACGTGTAAGGTCCATTCTTTCCGCGTGTTTTGCCTTTCACTATCTGGTTGGTGGTTTTAACCATCTTGAAAAATATTGGTCATTGGGAAGGATTATCCATGATTATCCCATACATTATGGAAAATAAATGTTTGAAACCACCAACCAGCTATACAAATCATATACAGAGAAGCCTCTGCCAAAAGGCACCACGTTGTTCCGATTTTTACATCTGCCATGGCCCCCAAACGTCGGCGAAGGCATGTCCGTCGGAACCGGCATTTCCTCGATCATTTTTAAGGTGGAAAAGGAGCAACACAGGGTTCCTAAAATGGGGTTTAACGGGGTTTAATGTAATGATTATTGTTTCTTAAGTCATGGTTTGGAGCCCAAGTCGTCACCATGGGTTAACCTATACTAAGTTAGTACTAAGTCATGGTCATCCATGACTTGGATGTTAAATGGGTACCCCCATGGATTGGAAACCTCCATAAATGATTCCTGATATCGATGCTATTTCAAAAATGGTGGTATATATGTTGTACTTTACCTTTCTTGCTCATGCCAGTGCTTGGAGTTCAATGCAAGTTGTCCAAAAGGTATCAGATATGCATAAACCGGCAGTTCACCATGTGAGTCTGCGACAATCCATCCCAATCTGTTCGTGATTTTGTAGGATATCAAGAGATTACTGGCACATACTGGTACTCCAGATCCGCCATTGAATCATTGATTATAGTACCTTTTCCTGGAGGGAAACGAATCTTTCTTGCGTTTTTTCGCGGTGCCGAACACTCCCAACGTGAAAAGTCATGGCAGGTCGTCCAAGTCACAGTGGGAGATGGCAAAGCAAATGCACCTTGATGGACGAGAAACTGGATTTCCCTATCAGGAGAGGGGAAAAAGACTTGACTGCCTTAGTTTCTTGGTATTTCATGGGTATTTGATGCCCAATCTTAATATTATTTAATATTGTTGCTGTCACTATCTGTCACTCCTAATTTCATTTTGGTGACCTCAGCTTCTGTCGATTCTGCATCCCACAAAATCGAGCGTCAAAACAGTTGTGTCACTGCTAGGATTCCGGCTATCCTCCATCAGCTCAGCTGATCTCCTCATCAGAGGGATCTTGATTGGGCTTTGCCGGACATTTTTCACGGTTGAAATCCTGGCTTACCCCAACAACGATTGGGATTCCACGGGCATTTTCACTTCAACGACTCTTGTCTTTTTTGGGTCATGACCAATCTCAGTTTGTTGCTGGGTGACCATGCTTCGAACCACGCTCTAATTTTTCTCTAAATCCAGGGACATCTCAGTGGCACCTGTTAGCTTCATGGTGTCAAGACCACAAGCGACTTGAAGCTATTCTCATGTTTTTCATGGCTGTTTCAGTTAAGCGGACAATATTGGTCACTTGGATTCAACACCCAAAGTATGCATAGGACAAAATATGAAACATATCTCAGGACTTGAAACGAGGTGCAAAAAAAAACAGGCCGAAGATCAGGAAAAGAGCTGCTGAAGAGGATAGGTATACGGTATCTAGGTATTTGGCCAGCTGATTTCTGATCAAGGGATTTGAGGGCATTGAGTCAACACACCTTGATTTAGGGTATGAATTTACTAATCATTAGAATCATTAGCCATCCATTTAATCCCATTCTGGATGTGTTAGGTTGTCTAATGTTTATCAGATAAGTCACCAGAAAACCAGCTCCTCTCTGCATCCATCTGTGGCATCTCTGTGGGCGACTTCGCCGGTTCTGGCAAGCTCATTAGATGATGAAATGATCAATGATAATGGTCAAAGCATTATTTTCAATCACATGTTCCGCATAACTCACACTGATTCATTCTCAAGATTTATTAAGAAACTGGTCCTGGTGATTGTGATCATTATTCTTTTTGTTGATGAAATTTGAAGACGCATTTGATGATTGTGATAGTGAAATGACCACAGCTACAATGACGACAGTGATAACCAACACTAATGACAATGTTGAACAAAATAGCATTGATGAAAAACATGATGATAAGAATACTGAGTAACAAAGAAGACACAACCAATTGACAAGACTGAAGTAAGGTGTGATGGACCAGTTTTTGCCATTGTCGCGTCTGGACTGCCACTGAATGGTGCTGATCCTCAATGCAGGAACCTCTAGGGATCCATGATCCATGAAAAACTTCGAAAAACCATGGAGGAAAGCCACCACGCCTGCAGCGAGGGGATCGGAGGGATCCCGTTCAGTCACCTGGCTCCAGCGACAAGCCACCCTGGTCGAGCCATGGATATCTGGCCGAGCCACCCATTACCCTCTGGTGAACTAACATAGCAATGGAAAATCACCATTTTTAATGGGAAAATCCACTATAAATGGCCATTTTCAATAGCTATGTTAAATTACCAGAGGGTATCCATTTTACAGGGGTGGAGACGGTGGAGAGACAGAAAAAATTGAACCCACCAATTGATGTTTCGCCATGTTCGGCCCACGAAACTGACCAACCCACTATAAAAACCTGGGATTCCAAACATGGGCAGACCCACAGCTTTCGGGCTTGCCAATGGTTCTCACAGCAGGAGGGTGCTATTACTTACGGTAGTTTTGAGATATCCTGAGAACATGTTCATTTTTCGAGATTGCTTTTCCAGGTTTGGAAGTATGCCATTTAAAAACAAGAAAGATAGAAAAGTAAAAGCCAATTACCAGAAAAGAATGACTATAATTATATATATAATAATCAATAATTATAATAATAGTAATAATAATAATGATAATAATGATAGTAATAATAATAATGAAAATAATGATAAATAATAATACATAATAATATATTATATAAATATAAATGCAGTATATGACCAGTTGTTCTATCTGGCATAGCTGATGCCAATATAAGGATTCTCCAGCGAGTTCCACCCACCTGCGCCCGCGCAGTGGCTGCAGTTAGCCGTGCTGCCTGGGACAGGCAGCCATGAGTCAGAACTGTAGCCTCTGGTAATTTGGGTATTTTAAGGATCCTTGGTTGATCTGGTGGTTTCCTGAAATAGATAACTGGCTGGTTGGTGGTGCAATAACCATCTTGAAAAATCTATCATTAGATGACTGGATTAATCAGAATCCTCTGGTAATTGTTCACAGTTTGCTATTGAAAATGGCCCATAGAAATAGTGGATTTAGCCAGCTAAAATGGTGGATCTTTCCAGTTAGTTGTTTGTAAACGTTGACACCAGAGGATAAAGGAAGCACTGGTCACCAGGGATGTCTTGGGCTACGCTAGTTTTATCGATATCAACAGATTGAAAACACGACCAAGAACACGACCAAGCCGACCAAATCCGAAGATACCCTCTGGTAAACAGCCACATATCTATTGAACATTGCCATTTATAGTGGATTTTCCCATTAAACATGGTGATTTTCCATAGTTATGTAAACGTTTACCAGAGGGTAGACACATTGTCTGGCCAGATGTTTGGCAGAAGTTGTCAAGAAATCGACAATGCAAAATTGCAGCCGTCCCACCAACTCCCCTTAAACCATACAATCATATACACACTCCACGACGCGGTAAAAGCAAAAAGACCCACTGAGCGTTGGGATTTTCTAAGAAGCCACCGACCCAAACATATCCAAACTCTCAACGAATTCTTAACAAATCGTTCAACATATTTTTAAGTGGCAAAATGTGTGACAAAATGGATTGCCACATTTTTTTTGCCATCATTGCCACAAACCCATACTCATTTATACAAGCCCCATTGCAAATCATGTAGAGGGGCATTACAACTGGTGGCCAATACACCCCAGCATACTTGGATTGCTTACAGGGCATTCCTAGAAAGGAACTTGAGAATCGCAGATGTCTTCCAAATGGCAAAAACCTTGGGCAAGAAACCAGCCAGTTTTTAAAAAGGCTGAGAAGCTGTATAGATTAATATATATATATACATGTGTATATACACACATGTTGTTTCATGTCGGTAAACCTGCAAGCTGGGAGAAGTCCTCTTTGTTGTCCATGTTTTTTTATCTCTTAAACCATGGAAAGATGCATCACATTTCTGTGGTTTTTCTGCATCTGCAAATCTTCCAACGCATCTGGGCCATCGCACGAAGATGGGTAGTTCGGCAGTGGGTTCCTGACCATGCCATCAAAATCCATCAAATGATCAAGCATCAGACTTTGTGGCACCCGATTTTCAAGCAACCAAAGGAGACTGTCCATTTATGAAAGGTTCGTTTGCTGGAGAGGTCCTATTTCTTTGGTGGCCTATGACTTAGCTTCGCGCTACACACGGACGCGACATGACCCCAAGTTTATGAATCCTGCGGTCCCTAGAATAGTGGTAATTCCGCGTATAACTCAACCTGCATGCAAATCACTTGGAGGTTCATTCGTACTAGGTTGACATAAAATATTCGAATGGCTGATCAACACCATGAACGGCTTCCTAAACCAGTTGCGCCGCAAGAATCAAACGCATGGTCACACATGTTTTCAGCAAACGATTTTTGGGGAATCGCTTCACAATCTGCAACACTCCAACCAGATGGAGGTTTCCTGAAATGGGGGTACCCCCCAAGTCATCTATTTGAAATGGGGATTTTCCAGTATAAACCATCCATTTTGGGGTACCCTCTGAAAAACTAACATAACTATTGAACATCACCATTTTTAATTGGCAAATCAACTATTTCTATGGCCGTTTCCAATAGCAAACTGTGAAAAATTACCAAGGATTATGATTAATCCAGTCATCTATTTCAGGAAGGGTAATTACCATTAGTTCACTATTAGCCATGAATAACCACATTAACCATAGATATTTTTCCATTGACTAATATTTTTCAAGATGGTTAAAACCACCAACCAGCCAGTACCTCGCCTCGCGCGTGCGCGTGGGCACGGACGGCTGCCTTGGAAGGGGCACGGGTCACGGTGTTGAGATCTGACCCCGCTGTTAGTAAAATATATGGAAACATCATATAAATATAAATATATACATATACATGTACATATATACGTATACATATACATATACAGATACAGATACAGATACATATATACATATACATATATACATATATACATATATACATACATGTGTATGTATGTGTATATATATACGTATATATATATATGTATATACATATATATATATATCTAGGGATGATATAAACATTACAATGACTGCTGGCTCTTTTAATCGTCTTATAAAGTCACCTTAAATCATCTGTAGTCATCTTACCCTCCAGCAAATTAACATATTATATATATCTGGAAAAGAACACAATGTGATGATACTTGAATTCCCCCATGAGATTTTCACAATATTCTGTTGGTTTCCCAGACAAAGTCAGCTGATGATGCAATCACTAAATCATCTGAAATCAGCTGAAATCAGCCGGTTGTTGTGTATCTATCTTCTGGCTGAATCAGTGTAATTCACCTGAACAAAAATATCCTAAACATCATTCCAGCGTCGCGAGGGGAGGTCTTTGTGATGCCAGAAGTAGGTCTGGTTCAATCCCTATTCCCTACTACTGTACAGTAATCACTTAACTTAAGCCCTCTTTTCATCCCTATTTTGGGGACAGACATCCCCATTTTGTTGGGCTGAAACCTCTTAGAAATCAGAAACGTAACTAACTCTCCATCTGAGCAACCCTGGCTCACTTGGCAGAGGCATCAAGGTGGGCACATTGATCGTGGCTTCCACCGTGGCTTCCACCGTGGCCTCCGCCGTTTCCGTAGCGAACTGTTGACTTACCGGAGACACTTCTTAGCATCAATAAGCCTGATAAGCCCATGGTCTATGTTCTAATTTGCGCGCTCTTATTTCATGGCAAAAAATAAGGACATTGCAGAAGTTGGGATCAGTATAGTAATTCTGGGCAAATCACTGTCATTCCCAAATCAGAAATCTGCGCCAATGTTGGGATAAACCATGATAAACCTCTCAACATTGGTGGTGACTTCTTTGCCAGGTCGCTATAACTTGCCCAGAATGAAAGAATACCATGTCACATGGTTGGCAAATACGATATCATGGATCGGTGATGAGACCAAGCATGATGGAGACATGATATCGTGAGGATATGATGGGGATATCGGATAAAGGGAAACATGTATGTATATATAATTATATATATATATAAATACATATAATGTGGGCAAAATTGTGAGATATACGTATATATATATATTATTATTAATAATTATTATTATTATTACTATTAGTATTATTATCATTATTATATATATATATTTAGAGAAAAACGTGGGGATAGACAATTGCGACAAAAGCACCCATGTAGGGTAGATACTGGCATATGTGGAGGATAGATCCACGCAAATTTGATGATTCAATTACACATCTGATGTTTGTATCTGATGTTTACATCTGATAAACCAGGATTTCCCAATCAGCCAATTCCGACCCATACCCATAGGATATGGCATGTCATATACCTGTTCCCTAGCACCATGGTCCGGCCTCTCCCAGTGGTGACGTTGGAGTTGGCAACTCGGTTGGCACCTGAAAACAATATCTGATTGTTGGTTGTATATATATCCCATGATATCGTGGTATGTAATATCGTGGTAATATCATGGTAATGTCCCAACATATCATCATATCCCATCATATCTCATCGTCGGTTCTTTATCTAATTTTCTATCAGGGTTGGTGACATACCACCCCCCTTTATGTTGGTTCAACCGAAGGGTGGGATATCCGGTCATAGATGGTTGCGTTTCGCCCTTGCAATGTAGTTGGTGCTTAGAATGTTCTATATAAACTAACATAAATATAGAAAATCACAATTTTTGATGGGAAAACTCACTATAAATGGCCATGTCCAATAGCTATGCTAGTCATTACCAGAGGGGAACATGATTTGGGGTTGTCTGGGTAGGTTCCCCCATTATGGTTGATTTTAAAAGCCCGTCTATCCCCCAAAAACATCACCTTTGTGGTCCCTCCTGGTTGTAGCCTTACATCCGTGTTTTTGTGCTTCCTCCAAAGCATGTGGGTTGTATATGTAATAATATAATCAATGGGAATTCCAGGATCCTAAAATGGAGGTACGTTAGTACCATATAAGGCCATATTGTGTGGGGATATTCTCTTACATAGGCCTTACATAGGCCTTATATATGGTAGGTACCTCCAATTTAGGATCCTGAAATGGCCATTGATATCATGTAATACGTATATATATATATATATACTGGTTGGTGGTTTCAACCTACCCCTCTGAAAAATGATGGAGTTCGTCAGTTGGGAGTATGAAATTCCCAATATCATATGGAAAAAACAACAAATCATGTTCGAAACCACCAAGCTGCAAAATATATCCCACTCGTGTGTCATGATTGGTTTAATCCCCCAAGGTTTGGACCGGTTGGATACACATGTTCTTCGTAAAAGATTCTCATTTTTGACAGGTCCCGTAGTCAAACCAATGGTATGTAGATGTATGTAGGTAGGGTATGGCTATCCCACCATCATGTGAGATTCCTGATCATGGGTTTATCAAACTCCATTCATGGGGGGATGGGCAGTCCCCACTTCTGGAAAATAGACCATGTAACTTGTCCATGGCACATGTAGTTTCTCCAAAACAGCTCCTTCCGCTACGTGGGTGTGTCGATAATATCTATACCCTGAAAATTCCGGTTGGATGTGGATATATGTGGATACATGTAGATGGAGTGGAAGTTTTCCCCAAACTTTTCAGACAATACCCTCTGGTAATGACTAACATAGCTATTGAAAATGACCATAGAAATAGTTGATTTATATACCCATTACAAAATTATGTTTTTCCATAGTTACGTTAGTTTACCAGAGGGTATCCCCATTATATCCCCATCATATCCCCATGAACAATGTTAATGGTGATTTACCCATTAAACATGGTGATTGTCCATAAGTTATGGGGCCATTTATAGTGGATATACCCATTAAAAATGGTGATTTTCCATATAACTTGTCATATGGGCTTGGCCACCATCTCGATCATCCCGTCATTTGATCTGTCGATTGCAACGAGGCACTGCCACACTGGGTGAATCGATGGGCGCACTGCTGTCCACCAAACCTGGCACTGTTGAGGTAGCACTGGGTTGTCTCAACAGTGGCCAAATGTGGCCAAATGTCGAAGTCAACCATAAAAAATGGGGATTTCAAGGGAACATATCAAGATTTGACCCGCAACAATGAGAATCTAACCACTTTTCCGCTGTTCCGATTTGCGTCGAGGGCACGGCTACGCAGAGACCTTGACGTGAGAATCTAACCAGCCAAAAATGGAATGAAGAGGCAGAAAATGATTGAAGCAGTAAAACAGGTACTTAACCACAAAGAATGGGCTGGGAGGTATAACTAACCAACATTTTTTGGTAGAGCATTGTATACCCACCCCATCGGTAATTCAATTTGGAAAGTCAATGATAATGGATGCGTTTTTTGGATACAGTTTTGGGCTGTGGGCTGTGGGTCATTATCTGAGATTAGCATGATTAGTCGAACAAATTCTACCTATTTAACACATCTGAACACATCTGCCCTCTTTATTCTCGTCGAAACTTCAAGTTCTTGTTGATTAAATTATCTTAAATCGAGGTTTCCAATCCATGAGAGGGTACCCCCGAATCATCCAAGTCATTTTTATCATGACTTAGTATAGGTTAACCCACCCCGACGACGATCCAAACCATTGTGTCAGAAACCCCCAATGGTGATAGAAATGACTATCTGGTTGGTGGTTTCAACCCTACCCCTCTGAAAAATATGAGTCAAATAGTCAATGAGAAGGATTATCCCACATAATTATTATGGAAAGTGAAATTCATGTTCCAAACCACCAACCAGGAAATGATTACCCTCTGGTAATTTAACATAGCTATTGAAAATGGTCATTTATAGTTGATTTTCCCATTAAACATTGGCATGTTCAATAGCTATGTTAGTTTACCGGAGGGTATAAATCCACAAGGCAGAATATCCACATGTACCCTCTGGTAAACTAACATAGCTATGGAAAATCACCATTTTTTATGGGAAAACTCACTATTTCTATGGCCATTTTCAATAGCAAATTGTATGTTTACCAGAGGGTATCCACAGCAATCGGTGAAAGTATGACGACTTCCTTAGATCCCTGGCCTGATGACATCAAGGCTGAAGACATCCGCCCCGAGGCAGGCGGAGGCTCCAGTGCCTGGCGGGGGGAGCCAAAAACCATCGGCTTCCAAAGACAATGACCACTGTTGGAGGATTTTTAGGGAATTGTCAGAATTGTCCATTTTTGTGAAACCCAAAAATTTGGAACCAGTGAAAAAAAAATCTTCCAGTTTTTCAGTTGAGTTCAAATAAGTGACTGCATTTCATTGTATTTCTGCATCTTTTGGCTCAGTACATAACTTAGTGGGCGTAAGAACGTTGATCTTGTTTCAAGATGGTTATGAAATTTTGACTCAATGACCATCAACAATTATGTTTATCGTATTTAATGGGCAGACAACCCAACAAATAGGGATATAATGGGCTATAAATCAACCCCTGTTTAGGACTGGCATTGGGGCGGTTTTATTGCAAAGAGGTTCAGAATGACAAGCATCCAAAATGTGCTGCATTCATTCTCTACAGCCTATCAGTAATTTTCCTGGGGTGGTCGCACCCAAGTCGGACAAGTGAGCCCGAAATTGGGAGGATTCTCAGTGTCCAATCACGGGTGACATCATGGGTCCCAACGCCGGAGGTCTCCTTAAATGGGGCTACCCATTTGATCACCATAGGTTTCAATATTAAAATAGTCAATAGGTTTGGATGATTTTGGGGTAACCCATGGTAATCCTATGGTATTGGAGCCTGCCCGCTTGCCACGGTTGGAAAGCTTTGCACTGGCCTTGGACTGGGACTCGGAGTCAGCTTTCATAAACCAGAAAGGTAGATCTTGACGCACAGTTGACCCATGGAAGAGGGTTTAAATACTACTACAGATCAACTGATAGTCTGCATAGATAAGGATTGGTAATGCAAAAACACTTCCATCCTCAGCCTCGCAACGCGATTGATTCAAATAGTTTGCATCAAAGCATCCTATCTGTGTGACCAATGTGCACGGACATCAAGTGAAAGCCTTCGGCCAGATGGCTCCCGGATACCAAGTTTCCTGACTGCGAAACCGTTCTCGTAGGCTGGTGCTCCGTGATGGTGTTTGCCTGAACCAGTGACCAAATAATGGAAAGATCACCACCATTAACATTAGCATATTATATATAAACCATATATATATATATATAAACCATATAATATAAACTATATATATATCAACATCAACCACTTCAAGGTGATGCTTAAAGACACAACAACACTGTGAAAAAATGATGGCCATTAACCAACCCTTGGGTGTTTTTCACTGCATTGATTCGGGCCCCAGGTCGTCAGAATTGTTGATGGATCTGGGTAAAGTGTATTAATTCACTGACCTGAATTTTTGGGTTATCTGAGAATATTTCCCTTACTGATAAATGTTTAAATGTGTTTTTTGATGCCCCTAGAATGCTGCAGCATATCTTTAGCCTCAAAGTTCAAGGACATTCCAACTTTGCATGAAGGTAGTGTCCACAATGGGTTCCCAACCTTTCACAGCTCTGCTGCCTACAGAGATAGCCATCTGGGTTTGTCTGAAAATTAAATAGGTACCCAAACATTTGATGACTAATCATCATCAGTTTCATTAAAAATTGTTACTTCATAGGTATATATGGTTATCCCCGTATCCCCATACTCAGATTTTGATTAAAACATGGAACTACATGGAGGTTTCCTAAAATGGGGGGTACCCCCAAATCATCCATTTTAGTAGGATCTTCCATTATCATCCATTTTGGGGTACCCAAGAAAAAGTATGAAACTCCCATATATATATATATATCAAACTCAATTATTGGTGTACCACCATTTTGGGAAAACCCCATATGGACATGGAGATTCCCCCTATGTCTCCCGATAACCTCATCCTCAGCGGGCGAGGTGGGCGATGGCAGCTCGGTTGGGACAGGCATCTCCTGTCCAATGCACGAAGGAAAGGGGATGCGTTTATATATGTACATGCGTGTGTATATATCTCTCTATATATATATATATGCATGCACGCACGCATGCATGCATGCACGTATGCATGTATGTATGTATGTATGTATGTATGTAGGTACATACGTATGTATGTATGTATGTATGTATGTGTATCTCATGTAAATAAATATGTATGTGTGTATGTATGTGTATGTATATATATATATATATATATATGCGTCTATTTATATATTTATGTCACTGTATATATATATATATATATATATATATATATATTTTTGTATATAT
>Ga0126342_10018273_pt1 | contig 12035 bp, 14 predicted proteins | sample Cyp1metagenome_FD_92528 | JGI IMG/M metagenome (GOLD analysis project Ga0126342, IMG submission 92528) | Coral microbial communities from Lord Howe Island, Old Settlement Bay, Australia - Cyphastrea 1 metagenome | ecosystem: Host-associated > Invertebrates > Cnidaria > Coral ... | reverse complement strand
AGCTGGATCAAGTCAGCCATGGTCTTTGACTTGGTGCTTTCTTTCTTCAATTCTGACAAAAAATATTGTATAACCGGTCTAACTTCACTACGCTTCTCACGGCGCCAAAAGGCTTCTAGGAATCTTTGTGCTCCCTCCGGGGACTCCAAGTCGAAATGATCTGGAGACCAAATGTAAAGTCAATTTCTTTCTTTACAGTCTCTGGTACCTAGGAAACACAACATCTAGCATCGAGAACGCAGCATTTGGACGTTACAGCTTTTCACGTTTGGAGAACTATGGAGGACTAAACTCCATATTCAATATTTAAACGCCATTAGACTAAGCCAACACTTGTGATAACTTCAGCTGAGAAGATGCTTACAGTTTTTCCCAACCACCTGAACGGAAAATGAAAGTTTTCCTGACAGACATCTGCAACAAATCCTAGCTTTACATGTGAGTTAATGCTGCTCAAGGAGCTAAGTGTGCCCTGCACATATTATTGCTTGCATCATTCAACAGAATCTTGCTGTCCCCTTTGCATGGAGTTGTTCTCCTCTCTCTCTCTCTCTCTCCCTCTCTCTCTCTTCGTGCTATCTCCCAAGAGGAATCTAAAACCAAAGCCTCGTTTTCAACCAAATGCGCCTGAGCACCAACTGAAACTTCAAGCACCATGCCAGGCTTGGAAACACGGAGGGATGATTGCACTGAAAAAGGGGTTGCTGATAAAGCCAAACCGCAAGGCAACGCAACATTTAAGCAACAAGATCCCTGAGTGTTTTCATGCAAACACCAACCTAAACGCAACATTTGCAAAATAATGGGTCAAAAACAAAACATCATCACAAATCCTGCATTCAGCTTGCGGGAAGCCAAAAAGAGACGACTTCTGCAAAACACTGTTCCGCAGCTGATTTCTTGAAAACAACACAAAAAGAGACGACTTTAGCAGTTCCCTGTACAGTATGTCGCGAAACCCCAAAGTTAAAACCAACTCATACCAGGAGCATTGTCGAAATCCAAATGGCAACTTGTCTTGAAGTACCTGCACCTGCCAGCTCATGAGACATGGCCATCTACAAAATATCCAACGCCATTAATTTTGGTTGTCGCTGCAGTATCGGTGGCGACTCATTGCAAAAAAACTCCTAGGATATGACTTAATACCAAGAATGTAATTTGATGGTGCGAGCCACTTTGGCCGTTGTAAGCATGAAAATGTCACCGCGCACGGTTCTGGATAAAAGACAAGACAAAAAAGTGTTCAAAAATAGAAACGTACACACATCATTACTTTACTTCGAGTGATCCCCACCATGGCATTCCACGGCATATATGCATACATACGCATACATATATTTTGCCATTTTCTTACATTTTACCTAACATTCTATCTGACATCTATTCTGACAGTATATCAATTAATTATATGTGCCATTCTTTCTGGCATTCTCTCTGGCATCTATTCTGGCATTCTATCTGACATCTATTCTGACATTCTATCTGGCATTCTCTCTGACATTCTCTTCAGTTCGGCATCTATTCTGGCATTCTATCTGACATCTATTCTGACATTCTATCTGGCATTCTCTCTGACATTCTTCAGTCTGGGAAGGGGACAAGAGAGAAGTCGAAGGAAGGGGAGGAATTCCGTGCCCTAGTGCAAACCCTCAGCTACAACTCTACAACTCCCATTGCAAGACTAACAGCATTATTTTATCAGGGAAAACTCTGAAGGGACGACTCTGATCCAGAGGTTGCTGTCCGGGTCCGGCGGGGCACACTGCGATCTAGCGCTTGCAGTTGAGGTCCGGCGGGGAACACTCTGATCCTGAGCTTGCTGTTCGGGTCCGGCGGGGAACACTGCGATCCAGCACTTGCAGTTAAACGTTGAGGTCCGGGCGGGAACACTCTGATCCTGAGCTTGCTGCTCGGGGCGGGGAACACTGCGATCTAGCGCTTGCAGTTCAGGCCCTGCGGGGAACACTCTGATCCTGAGCTTGCTGTTCAGGCCCGGCGGGAAACACTGCGATCTAGCGCTTGCAGTTGAGGCCCAGCGGAGGCGGAGGAGGAGGAGGAGACAACGGGACAGCTGACTTAAAATCTAACAACCCTCACCTGACAGATGACAGATGGGGCAAAAAAATAGCGGAAACAAGTTCACGCAACATCATGCAACCCAACAGGAACGAAACTGATTACATGCACTCGTGTCATACATTCGCAGATGGCAGGCAATCCGCACATACAAGATCAAAGCTACCCAAACGAAGATCAAAAGTGGCGGCTGCAAAGACACCCGTGCGCAGCTATTTTCCGCCACATTCACAAATAAATAAAATAACACAAACCACAAAGCCAACCAGTCTTCAGCAAGCCTCACCTCCACAGCCAACTACACACGCCTGGCCCCATCAACTCGTCAAGCACAATTCCGCTACGTCACCTTAAGTAATCAAAAGAACCAGGTGGCCGCCGCAAAAAGACAAGCAAGGCTTGATTTGCCGAACACATTGCATGCGCATGATAGAATCAAAGAGGTTGGAGGACACGCCAGCATGTCCACACCCTCCAACGCACAGCGGGAACCCTTTGGCGACCAAATTTCACGGAGACTTGCGCCGAAGGGTCATACATGGCCAACGAAGGGTCCGCAAAGAAAGTTTTGCTTTTCGAGAAACTCTTAATCCTTGTCCGTCCAAACTGGCCTGTGCAGAACCTAACTTTCAGCCTTCATTCCACGCAGCAGATGCGCTAGAGCGTGTGCATGGACCAGTCTGGCAGCAAACTAGTTTACATTGTTACATTGGCAAACAAACTAAACTGCGTACCGTTGATCCAAACACAAAATACTTCAACCTGTATACCCAAGCCCCAACCATACAAACAGACGCACACTCAGGTGAGCAGACACTGAAGCAAACATCAGCAAACACAACATCATACACTCATAGAAGAAGAAAGCAGGCATGCGGCCAAAGAAGCGGATACAAAAAAAACACCAATATCCACCCGTACGTCCATACATAAAAATGCCCAAGCATCCATATCCATGTATCCATGCGCACATCCACACACGCTTACATCCAGGCATCCATCCACGCACGCATACATACGTACATGCACATAGATTACAACAAATGGCCCTACACATACAGATTCACAGACGATTACAAGCTCATACGTGTGCCTGCCCACCTGCAACCATAGATTCTGGCATTCCTGCAAGCACGCATTCCAACATACTAACGAAAATACACAGAAATGAACAAACTAGTCAAACATAAAAATAAGAAAGAACCACAGCTGCGCAAAAGATGCGATCTTACGAGCAAACAAAAAATACCATAACCTGTACGCTCCAGGAATCTCCAGCGCTAACCCCACCGTTCCACATCAAACCCTGCCGAAATTTCTGCGCGGGGACCTGGCCTCTTTCACGGAGAGCTGGCAGCTTGCCAGCAGCCGCCAGCGGCAGCGACCCCCAACCGCCAGCAGCGGCGATCCCCCACCGCCAAATACAACCCAGAAAATGAGGGACCATCTTTAAACACGCAAAACTACAACCCAGTGACCTACATTTACCCCCAAAATGAATAAAAATTACCCAAATGTAGGTAAATATTCCATACATGGAGCACCTGGGTATATATACATATATATATATAAAACGGAAGGGGATTCATCCCATCCCCCCTTTTTTTCACCTCCCAAATGGGTCCCAATACGTGGATTCATCCTCTGCTGATGGTTTCTGGATGTTTCCGGGGATTCGGAGTTTTGAAGCACGTACGCCTGGGACATCCATGGCTGGTTGATGCCTGGTTGAACGGTTCAGAAAAAAAGGTGCACATCTAAGATTCGAAATCATTCGAAGTATGTGGTTCAACACCATGGCTACTTTCCTTTGTTGAATATACCCTACAGCTCCAAACACCGAGACTGAGAATTTGGAGTTGTTTAACTTGGGGTCTGTTTACACCTTCGAATTGAGGGTATTTGGAGCACTAGGGATAGATTGGATACTTTCCCCAGCCCAATTGAGCTGACGCCAAAGGGCAATTGACCACGATCTAACATTCTATTATTTAATATCCCATTTATACCACCATTTTCTTGCTTAAATCCCCTTGTGCAGGATGGTAACATAGCAAACTGGAAACGGCGGTTGAAAAAGCCATCCCTGTTGAATATGTTCGTCATGTCAAATAATCATCCCTTTTGTATGGTTTTTCAACACAATATATATATATTTATATACATAATCAATGTGTGTATATCTGGGAAAATTATAATATTTCACTAACCTGATTAAGGCCATTTGGGCATGATTCCCCTTATTAACTATGATTTCCAATGAGGTCGCAGTGAGGTCGTTATAATTTACCCATATATATATATACACGAAACCACCAGCCAGCAAATGTCCAAGTTAAGAATCCTCTGAAACTCCAAAGGTTGGTGTTTTCATCAGAAGGTGTGAATAATAAATTAAATTAGTTGATCTCAATCATGGTGTTCCATATTAATATCAGCTAATAATGAATGCAATTAAACATAGTTTCTTAAGATATGTAGTTCATTGATTTAAGAACATGTTACAACGACAAGAAATAAACATGGTAATGAAATGTTACAATTTAATGTTACAATGATATAGTTTTGAATATTAAGACATGTTAAAAGAAAACATCTCCGAATCAGCGCCTCCCCAGCCGTAGAAGCATTCGCAGGTGTTGGGCAAGACGCAAGTGCCTTGCCTGGTCGGTTGATCGACGTCTCCCAGACGGTTGGTCGAGAGAGACCGGGAATGTCACCCGATGTTTGTTCGCCAATGTTTGTCCAATTGGGAGCAATCAACTGGCTGGATATAGATATCCTAAGTGAAAATATATCATATCCTAGATTTGTAAACTGAACATATATCATATCCTGGATTTGTAAACTGAAAATATACTATATCCTGGATTCGTAAACTGAAAATATACTATATGCTGGATTTGTAAACTGAAAATATATCATATCCTGGATTTGTAAACTGAAAATATATCATATCCTGGATTTGTAAACTGAACATATACTATATCCTGGATTTGTAAACTGAACATATATCATATCCTGGATGTGTAAACTGAACACATACTATATCCTGGATTTGTAAACTGAACATATATCATATCCTGGATTTGTAAATTGAAAATATACTATATCCGGGATTTGTAAACTGAACATAAATCATATCCTGGATTTGTAAACTGAAAAATATACTATATCCTGGATTCGTAAACTGAACATATACTATATCCTGTATTTGTAAACTGAAAATATATCATATCCTGGATTTGTAAACTGAACATATACTATATCCTGGATTTGTAAACTGAACATATATCATATCCTGGATTTGTAAACTGGACATATACTATACCCTGGATTTGTAAACTGAACATATATCATATCCTGGATTTGTAAACTGAAAATATACTATATCCTGGATTCATAAACTGAAAATATACTATATGCTGGATTTGTAAACTGAAAAAATATCATATCCTGGATTTGTAAACTGAACATATAACATATACTATATCCTGGATTTGTAATCTGAACATATATCATATCCTGGATTTGTAAACTGAACATATACTATATCCTGGATTTGTAAACTGAACATATATCATATCCTGGATTTGTAAACTGAACATATACTATATCCTGGATTCGTAAACTGAAAATATACTATATGCTGGATTTGTAAACTGAAAATATATCATATCCTGGATTTGTAAACTGAACATAAACTATATCCTGGATTTGTAAACTGAACATATATCATATCCTGGATTTGTAAACCGAAAATATACTATATCCTGGATTCGTAAACTGAAAATATACTATATGCTGGATTTGTAAACTGAAAATATACTATATCCTGGATTCGTAAACTGAAAATTTACTATATCCTGGATTTGTAAACTGAAAATATACTATCTCCTGGATTTGTAAACTGAAAGTATATCATATCCCGGATTTGTAAAATGAAAATATATCGTATCCCCGATTTGTAAACTGAAAATATATCATATCCTGGATGTGTAAACTGAACACATACTATATCCTGGATTTGTAAACTGAACATATATCGCATCCTGGATTTGTAAACCATGATATTTCACAGGAAGCCCCTGTGTACTAAACACAGGAGCCATGAACAAAATACCCCGGTTGCTTGGCTACGAACTAGGGACTTATACTATCTAAGTTACTGGGGATTATGATAACCCATAGGATTGGGAAACTGTTTTCAACCATCTATATAGTATAATGAGATGGGCAAACAGGGTATCCTTAATGGCTCTTTAAGGGCTTCCCATCAATTTCAGCATGAATCCAATGACTTCTGTTTGGGGCCCGCTAGGCCCGCTGGATCCAAATGGCCAATGATAAACCGTCAAAAGTGTAGGGATTGTTTGAGCCACTGAGCCACATGATTGGTTAGCAAAGCCATCTGAAGTGTTTCCATGTATAAACCTTCCGTGAATGCTTCTGCTGCTTGATCGCCGTTACAATTCTTCTTACAAGGCGTTGCAGAATCCTTGGAGCAATCCGCACTAATCGAAGCAATCCGCAGTTTGGCAACCTTCTTGAAATGCATTGAAACACAATTGGAAAAATGGAAATCACAAAAGTTTACACAAAAGTTTAACATCATCTAAATCTACAAGATGGCGCCCCGCAAGTTATGTTTGATGGTTTCTACAAAGTGCACCTTGTAATCCCATGGCAACTAGTTCGATATATCTACCGTAAGTCCTAGTTCTTAGAGTTCTGTTCGCCAACTTAGCTATCGACTGGGGGCACCACCTTTGAGACACGAAAACTTCGACCCCAGACTGCTTGCAGATAGGTTGCCCTGGAATGCATTCGGGATCACACACAGCATGTTCGCAGGCAGAGCCCTTCCAGCCTTCACAACGCACCAGTTTTTCAAATCTACGGCATCTACGAAGAAGTCTGGTTTCCCCTCAGAAACTGGGGCCCCCGTTATAGCTAAGTTGGGGGCCACATAACTCCAATTTCACTGTGGTTTATTATATGGTACGCAAATAACTATACTTTCTGGTGTTTATAAGCCAACAAACATCACTGGGGGGGGGCACATTGTAAGAAACTTTGATTATCCCAAAAAAATAGAGGGAAAATGTATCCATATGGATGGTTATCCAATAAATCTGGATGCTTATCCGTAGATCAAGACAAAGTCGAGTTGTACCATCCAGATTTCTTCGAGTTTCCTGCACTTCAAAAACAAGGCCCAGTGTTTTGGAGAAATGGCTACGAAAACCTTGGATCAACTTCTTGTGGGATAGGACAATAAATACATCCATTCATTGATCTTGGTAAGTTAAATCCATGAAAAAACATGGTAAATCAATCCAAGTTGAAATAACATGTAATAACTATATCCGCATGTTATCCTAGCAACATCTAGTAACTAGTATTACCACTATTATACTGGGATTGTTGGTATATGGGTCTGCATGAATTATACTAATATTCACCAACCAAAAAATCAGGTATCACACTTCCGGTGCACACGGCCCCGAAAGCAAAGATGAACCTGTCCTGGTCGGACGGGGCCCCCGTTCGATTTCGCGTGAACCGTTGCCGAACATTTTAGTGGCTGAATTCTATGGTTTATGGTAGATATAACGACATAAGGGGGTTATTTCATGGTTTTTAAACCAACAACTAACTGGGGGGGGGGCCATCCTGTGAAAAGTTTGGCCATTTTGTCATTTTGGTATAGTTACCTTCATACAAGGCGAGGCCCACTAGGTCAATGGCCATTTCAAGAACCTAAATTGGACGTACCTACCATATATAAGGCCTATATAAGGCCTATCTAAGGGGATATACCCACAAAATATAGCCTTACATATTACAGTACTTCCATTTTAGGATCCTGGAATTCCCATTGACTAGATAGCTAAGTTGGCTTATATCTATGGTTTATGCAAGAGGATCTATAGTTGATTGGTTTTATAAACCAACTTATAACTTTGGAACTTAGCTTCATGTCCAAAATTTTCAATGCTAAGTTGAAGTTCAACGATTGGATTTCCAGTAAACATTTGACATCCATTGGATATGGTTCCACCCTCTGTTAAGCTAACATAGCGAAGTGAAAAAAATAACTGTCTGTTTTAGAGCTATATATTTATATATATATAGCTAAATCATCATCACCATGTTTTGTTCTAGCTAAATAGAGCTAATGTTCATTAATCATAATAAATCATCTATCATTTCCCATTAATCATCATAAATCCCAGTAAATCACCATTGTTCTTGGTGAAACCACATTAATCCCATGATTTCTATGAGGATTTCTCCAGTTCCCATCGCGATCAATTCAACGGTTGCCTGCATCACAATGGCAGAGATCTGGACCTGTTTCTGGCGAAATCACCAGCAAAAAATAGCGAGGTTTTTAACCATGCAAAATGGTACCCTCTGGTAAACGTTTAATGGCCACTTCAATCATACATGTCTTTTTCCTACTGGTTGGTTGATTAATAAAAGGGTTAACCACCCTTTACAACCAATGGTAAGTGATGATATCCTCTGGTAAACGTTTAAATAACGAACTGGAAAATCACCATTTTTAATGGGAAAACTCACTATAAATGGCCATGGCTTCAATAGCTATGTAACAAATTACCAGAGGGTAGGTTTTTAGTGGCAAACCTTAACCTAGTCCAGGTCATGTTAGCTCTCAGCTGTTTTGATTGTTTCTTTGACGAAAAACGATTGGTTTGATGGTTTGTTGGTAGATATATCCATAGTTGGATGGGGTGATAAACCAGCAAACATACCAGGGTCTGCAATGTGTACCCTAGCAAAGTAAATGGAGAATGACCAACATATGACCAGGTATGTCAATTTTAAGTGGAGACACCATCTTATACCGTGAAATACAGTGATCACCCCGTGATCATATTTCCTAATATAGTGTGGATACATCTACCATAGACCCCAAAAGCTATATTAGTTGTAAACCGACCCTGTCAAAAGGGGGGGGCACTTTGTAGGTTCACTTTCTATTCTTAAAAGCTGGAAAATCCCCAAACACATATGATGCTTGGTTTTCACAAGGATTCCCCATATTTTTTGGTGCTTCAACAACCCCCTATTTGGTTGTTCAATTTCTGAAAAAAATCAACCAATATCAACCAATAGGGGTCTAGCAATGATCTATCCTCACATCTTTGATGGTTGAAACCAGTATAAACGATTAAAGAATCATCATTGAATAACTAATCAACTGGTGTTGATACTGTATCTGTGTTCTTGGCTACATAATTATATATCCCATTGAATCATCATAAAATGGTCATCATCATCATCGACCAACGATCCGTTTTCCACTATTCCAATAAAAATCTGATCATCAAATCCGATTCAAATACCCAGAAAATGCTACATGTTACACAATGTACTAGCAAATACAAGTCGTGGGGCCCCCGTTTACGATAGCGTTCAGTTGGTGAACATAACTCCAATAACTATGATTTGTGGTACGCAAATAACTATAGTATTCATGTGGTTTATAAATCAATTTATGACGCTTGGGGGCCCCACATTGTAACTAACCAGCAAGATACTATCATGGTAATTCCCCTGTTCCATTAAATACTGGGTTTACCCTCCGGTAATCAAAAATACGAATAGAACATATCCCAGCTGAAATTTCATGGGGGCTTGAGAAAATTATCGAACTAAATGGTGGATTTTCCAGCATGCCATGTTTGTCGAGACGGGTCCGGGTGGGTTCGACTGAAAATCCAGTGCTGAATCATCAATTTCCCTAAGTCAGCAATGTCCTGTTGGAAAAATAGAGGGGCCATTCTGGTATGCCATTTATTTTAACTTATACCATTGGTTGCAAAGGGTGGTTAACCCCTTTATTAATCAACCAACCAGTAGGAAAAGGACATGTATGATTGAAGTGGCCATTGAACATGGGGCCCCTTCAAAAACACCCAGCCACTGCCCATTCGGGTTTGTCTGAAAATAGGGTACTTGAAAAATTCCGATGGACTATCATGGATTAGAACCTCATTTGTTTTAATGGCTGGTGGCTCATCCCACGAACTCTAAGTAGGTCCCCAGTGATTTCAGTGGGATAAGTCTGGTTCGAATCCGACTGGGATGAACGAGGCGAAGTAGGATGAAGCACTACCCGGCCTGGTAGTCATGTTTACAGTTTGCGACATAGAAAATGTCCCATATAGATTCATAGCTGATTTACATATTAATAGCATGGTGAATCTGTCCATCGTTTTTTCTATGTTTACCAGGCCGGGTATATGTTTACTGGAGGCTATTTATTTACAATTTATCAATATTTATTATGATCATAGATTTATCATAGATTTATGATCTACCATAGATCCCCTCGCTCGCCTACCAGGCCGGGTGGTCGCATCCCCCAATTTTTCAGCCCTTTTTGATCTCTGGGATTCCCCCACCAAGACAAGTGCCGTGCACACACTTGGGCCAGCAAAGGGGGTCTCGACAGCGCCAACCACCCCAGCCTCCCGCAGCCAGGGAACCCCCTTGGTACGGTTGTTTTTTGCAGCAAAATCGGAGGGATTTGTGGACGTTGATCTCCATAAAATATCCAAAAACGTGGCACTTCCATAGGTTTTGATGGTTTTGATCCATCCCCATATCTATGTATCTAGACATATAGGTGGTTTAAAACCACCTCTTCAAATTGATCGTCAATTTGGGATCATCGAACCCAAATACGGATGGAAAATATGTTCTGCATGGATTTTTGTTTCTGAAATAAGGGTCCCACGAACCATAAAGACATGAACCATAAAGACATTGCATGTCACTGCATACAAACTATCCTCATAAAGCATGGGAATTGACACAAAAATTGGGATTGAACTGATTGAACCAACCAACAAAAATTTGGGGTCAAAGCCAGCAACCAATGAGCTCGCAAGTGGAGCCATAGGGCCCGTAGCCGTCATTCGCTTCCCAGCTTCCAACGGAAAGTTCCACGTCTGACAACAACCCCTCAAAGTGAGAAATGTCGGACCCCCCAATTATGTTTGTTGGTTAACAAAAAGCCCATGACTATAGTTATTTGCGTGTCATAAACCATAGTGAACTTGGAGTTATGTGGCCACCAACTGAATGCTATCGCCCCGGGGGGCGCCATTTTCGTTGGTGAACTCCCCTGAGTTGTTTGAGATCCCCAGTTGGGTTTGTCTGAACAAAGGGCACAACAAAGCCACATCATTCATTGTCCCTGTTGAAAAATTGCTGTAAATGACGAATTTCTGGACAAACTCAAATAATTCTCATGTTGTTGGTTGTAGTTATATTATGATATACATACATATATATATATGTATGTATATAATGAATATATATATATATACATATAATGAATAATGAATATATATATATATATATGCATCTCCTACTATATATGTCCATGATGCTCCATGTATGGAATATTTACCCCCAAAAATGATCCAGTGATGTCCGGCTGTCGGTGAAGCCACCTGGATCACAAGAACAGCAGCCGCCTGCGGATCCGACGCTGTGGTGAGTGGTTTAATGGGATTTCACCAAGAAAAATTGTGATTTACTGGGATTTTTCATGGGATTGAATGGGATTTACCCTCTGGTAAACGTTTACATAGCTATAGAAAATCACCATTTTGAATAGGATTAACTATAAATTGGATATGTTCAATAGCTATGTTAAATTATCTGGTAAATTAACAGTTGGACCCTGAAAACAACCCATGTTTAGTGGTTTCACTACTCTGAACCCCGAAAACTGCCAGGGTCGAACTGTGAATTTACCAGAGGATACCTATCCCTATCAAAGGTTTGATATATCTATACCAGTAGTACCGCACAAGGCGGTGGCGGAAGTTTCAAAAATAGGAAACCTATAGGAGAAGTTGGTTGTTGTGAATCAGGGATGGCAGAGCGAAGCCACTGATTGACCGAAAGGT